>OGDY01002973.1_pt1 | contig 14337 bp, 13 predicted proteins | sample 1570341 | NCBI WGS metagenome assembly OGDY01 (sample SAMEA2581972, study PRJEB24529) | metagenome | biome: Human gut stool | place: China | collected 2011 | reverse complement strand
ATTTCCGGCTACCTCGACACTTGGGAGAATGTATCCTTTGACGACAAGCGGCGGGGGGTGGATTTGATGATTACCACCATAGCCGCCACAAGCGACAGCTTGAACATCACATGGAAAATCTGACGGGTAGCACACCTCCCGTCAGATACCTACCCTGTGTAGTCCCTTGTAAACTGTACTTTCGCCCGTTGTCAAGAATTACGGTTTTATTTGTGCCTCTCTTGCCGTAAATTTTGCAATTTGTTGATGGAATTCCTCTCTAACCAATGGTATAATGATTCCATACTATTGGAAGAAGGATCACATCTTATGAGCAATAAACTCGATTTTAACCAAAAAAGAGGCTTCATCTGCGATATGGATGGTGTCATCTATTACGGGAACCGCATTCTGCCTGGCGTACGGGAATTTATCCAATGGCTGCAGGATGAAAAGAAGGAATATCTGTTCCTAACCAATAACAGCGGCTACACCCCCAAGGAACTGAATCAAAAACTGGCACGCATGGGGCTGGATGTCCCGGAAGAACATTTCTACACCAGCGCCTTGGCCACAGCAGCCTTCCTTCGTGAGCAGGCCCCTGGATGCTCCGTTTTCGCCATCGGTGAGGCCGGGCTGCTGAACGCCCTATACGATGCCGGCATCACAATGAATGATGTTAACCCCGATTATGTTGTGGTCGGCGAGGGTCGCTCCTATTCGTTGGATACTCTGACAAAAGCGACCAACCTGGTCATGGCCGGCGCTAAACTTATCGGTGCCAATTCTGATGTCTCCGGCCCCATCGAGGACGGCATCGCTCCAGCCTGCCGCGCACTGGTCGCTCCCATCGAAATGGCCACCGGCAAGCAGGCCTATTTCTGCGGCAAGCCCAACCCCCTGATGATGCGCACCGGCCTGCGCATGCTGCAATGCCACTCCGCCGAGGCAGTCATGGTCGGCGACCGCATGGATACCGATGTGATCTCTGGTCTGGAAAGCGGCATGTCCACCGTATTGGTGCTTTCCGGCGTTTCCACCCGCGAAACGCTGAACACCTACGCCTACCGCCCCAGTATTGTACTGGATGGCGTCGGCGATATCCCCAAAACGGCCAAAGCGCAAAAGACTTCCTCCTAACTCTCCATATTCGATGATAAAAAAGACGGGCTGCATACCTTGCAGTCCGTCCTTTTATATCTGTAAAGTTTTTTAACTGTTCAGCGCCTTTTCCAACATCTCACGCAGGATATTGGGGTTGCCCTTGCCCTTGGAAGCTCTCATACACTGACCCACCAGGAAGCCCAGCGCATTGGTCTTACCGCCACGGTAGTCCTCTACCACCTTGGGGTTGGCTGCCAGAATATCACTGACGACCTGCTCCAGCGCACCGGTATCGTTCATTTGGCGCAGACCCTTTTCCTCTACCACATCTGCCGCGGTCTTATCGCTGAAGATGATCTCCTCCAGCACCGTCTTGCCAGCGGTGGTGGAGATCTCTCCCGTTTCAATCATCGCCAGCATATCCGCCAGTTTCTCGGTGGAAAGCTTAGTATCGGCAAGGATGAGGTTTTTTTCATTGATAATGCGAGTAATATCGCCCAGCAGCCAGTTACTGATATTCTTCGGCTGGCACTTGCCCAGCGCCGCCACCGCCTCAAAGTAATCCGCCTTATCGGGGTTTTCCGCCATCAAATTGGCATCAAAGTAAGGCAGTTTATACTGTTTCATCAGGCGGAGCAGCTTATCGTTGGGCAGCTCCGGAATGCTCGCTTTCAGATCTGCCAGCCGACTCTCCTCCACATAGATGGTCTTAAGGTCGGGTTCGGGGAAATAGCGGTAATCCTGGGCATCCTCCTTGGAGCGCAGCAGAATGTTCTTTCCAGCAATATCATCCCAGCGGCGGGTCTCCTGATGGATCTCCCCGCCGTTCTCCAGAATTTCAATCTGGCGGGCAGCTTCATATTCAATGGCGCGAACCGTGGCGGAGAAACTGTTCACATTCTTCATCTCCACACGGGTACCAAATTCCGTCGCGCCCTCCGGCCGCACCGATACATTGACATCACAGCGGATAGAACCCTCCTGCATCTTGCAGTCGGAGATACCAAGGTACTGCAAAGTTGCTTTAATAGTATCCAGATACGCCTTTGCCTCGGCGGAGGAGCGCATATCCGGCTCGGAAACGATCTCGATCAGCGGCACGCCGCAGCGGTTAAAGTCCACCAGGCTGCCCGCAAAATCATCGGAATGGATCAACTTACCGGCATCCTCCTCGATATGGATGCGGGTCACACCAATACGCTTGGTGTGTCCCTCTTCATCTACAATGGCGTCAATATAACCGTTTTCACACAGCGGAATATCAAACTGAGAAATCTGATACGCTTTGGGCAGATCGGGATAAAAGTAGTTTTTGCGGTCCATCTTACAGATATTATTGATACTGCAATGCAGCGCATAGCCCATGCGCACGGCATAGTCCACCACACTCTTATTTAAGGTGGGCAGAGTACCGGGCATACCGGTGCAGATAGGACAGCAGTTGGAATTGACCATGGAGCCGAAGGAGTTTTTGCATCCGCAGTAGATCTTGGTCTTGGTATTCAGCTCCGCATGAACTTCCAGACCAACGACAATTTCGTATTTCATGTTGTTTCTCCTTCCTTACACCACAGTGGCTACCTTGCACAGGCCGCCGCGCAGGGTCTCGAATTCCTTGGCAATGCCCAGGAGCTTCTCCTCCGAGAAATGCGGCCCAATGAGCTGCATTCCCACCGGCATCTCATGGTCCATGCCAATGGGCAGAGAAAGCGCCGGCAGACCAGCAATATTCACGGTAATGGTGCAGATATCACTGGCGTACATCTTCAAAGGATCATGAACATTCTCACCAATCTTAAAGGCCGCGGTCGGCGCGGTGGGCGTCACAATAACATCGCACTGCTTGAATGCCTCATCATACTCGGCACGCACCTTCTGCTGGAACAGCTTGGCCTTTTTATAGTAAGCATCGTAGTATCCGGAGGACAACACAAAAGTACCCAACATAATGCGGCGCTTTACTTCATCGCCAAAGCCTTCGCTGCGGGTCTTTTCATACATATCGTTCAGGTCGGTGTAGTTTTCCGCGCGGAAACCATACTTCACCCCGTCAAAACGGGAAAGGTTGGAGGATGCTTCCGCCGAGGAAATGATGTAATAGGTGGAAAGGCCGTACTCGGTGCTGGGCAGGCTGATATTCACCACCTTGGCGCCATGGGCCTCCAGCGTGCGGATAACCTGCCAAATGGCAGCACCTACCGCTACATCCACATGCTTATAGAACTCCTTGGGAACACCAATGCGCAGACCCGCCAGGTCATACCCCAGTCCCTCGGCAGTCTTTGGGTAATGGGTTAGCATGCTGGTAGCATCGTAGGGGTCCTGTCCACTGATGGTATAGAACAGGTTCGCTACATCCTCTACGCTGCGTCCCATCGGACCAATCTGATCCAGCGAGGAAGCAAACGCCACCAAGCCGTAGCGGCTTACCGCGCCATAGGTGGGCTTCAGGCCAATAATACCGCAATAGGCGGCAGGCTCACGAATAGAACCGCCGGTATCACTGCCCAGGGTCAGTACAGCTTCGCCAGCCGCCACCGCCGCCGCGGAACCGCCGGAGGAACCACCAGGCACCTTATCCAGCCCGTGGGGGTTATGGGTGATATGGAACGCCGAGTTCTCACAGGAGGAACCCATGGCGAATTCGTCCATGTTCATCTTGCCGGTCATCACATAGTCCACAGCCTTCAGCTTGGTGATGACCGTCGCATCATAGGGCGGCACAAAATTCTCCAGCATTTTGCTGGCGCAGGTCGTCTTGATATCCTTGGTGCAGATGTTATCCTTAATTCCGATGGGGATACCGGCCAGGGGGTGCAGCTCCTCTCCTGCTGCTATCTTTTTATCCACCGCTTGGGCCGCCTTCATGGCTTCCTCCGGAGTGGCGGTAATAAAGGCACCAATGCCGTTTTCTACCTTTGCAATGCGTGCAAAGATATCCTCGGTCACTTCCACCGCGGAAACCCTCTTCTCTTTCATCAGCCGGTGCAGTTCGCCGCCGGTCAGTTTATACAGATCCATGTTGTCCACTTCCTTTCCCTCTTGTTAACCTACCGTCTTTGGCACTACCACACAGCCGGCCGCCACCTGCGGAGCATTCTTCAGCACTTCATCCCGCGGCAAAGAAGGCTCCACCATATCCTCACGCAGTGTCATGGTGTCTTCTACCTTGGGGGGAAGATCCCCAGTCTCCATTTCTGGCAGCCGCTCCACCATCTCAATGATGTTCTGCATATCCTTCTGGAATTTTTCCTCTCGCTCCGGCTCAATGGCCAGCCGTGAGAGCTTCGCGATTTTCTTGATATCGATCTCCATATTTTTTAAGAACCCCTTTCTATCAGTTCCAGTAATCCCTGCTCCGTCAGTACCGGCACACCCAGACTCTGCGCCTTGGTCAACTTACTTCCCGCGGCTTCTCCGGCCACTACATAGCTTGTCTTTTTGCTCACACTGCCGGAGGCCTTCCCGCCGTTTTTCTCAATGAGATCCTGGATCTCCTCACGGGAATAGTTCGGCAATGTGCCGGTCACTACTATGGTCATCCCCGCCAAAGCGGCCGATTGCTGCTCTGGCACCCACGGCTCCATACCAAGGGCCAGCAAATCATGGCACAACCGACGGTTATTTTCATCGTCAAAGTATTGCAAAACACTCTCGGCCATGATCTCACCAAAGCCTTCAATGGAAAGCAGCTCCTCTTTCGTAGCCGCTTCCACCGCCTGCAGGGAACCAAACCGCTGCGCCAGCAACTTCGCCGCTTTATCGCCGATATTGCGGATACCGAGGCCAAACAGCAGCGCACCCAGCTCATTGTGCTTGGATTTTTCCAGCGCCGAAAGGATATTCTCCGCTTTCTTCTTCTGGAATCCCTCCAGCCCCAGCAGTTCTTCCTTGGTCAGCCGGTACAGATCGGCAGGTGTCTTGGCCAAACCAGTCGCAAGTAGCTGCTCACACACCGCTTCTCCCAGTCCTTCTATATCCATCGCATTACGGCTGCAAAAATGGATCAAACTTCTCAGTATCTGCGCCGGGCAGCTGATATTGGGACAGCGGATAGCCGCCACCTCAGGATCGCGCACCAGCAGCGTCCCACAGGAGGGACAATGGGTGGGCAGTGTATAGGCAGGCTTGTCCTGCGGGTGGTTCCTTACCGCTATCACCTCCGGGATAATATCCCCGGCCTTCCGCACCACGATGGTATCTCCGATATTCACCCCCAGCTGGGTGATAAAATCCTGATTATGCAGGGTGGCTCGGCTCACAGTGGTGCCCGCCAGCTCTATCGGGTCAAATTCCGCGGTCGGCGTCACTGCGCCAGTGCGTCCCACCTGCAGCACCACATCCCGCAGTACCGTCTCCTTTTCCTCCGGCGGGTACTTAAAGGCCACTGCCCATTTGGGGTATTTGGCCGTACTGCCCAAAAGCTCTCTATCTGTAAAACGGTCCACCTTTATAACCGCGCCGTCGATCTGGTATCCCAGCGTCCCGCGCAGTTCGCCTATCGCTTCCACCTGTTTCATAGCGTCTTCTATATTATCAAATACCTTGTAATCCGGCGAAACCGGGAACCCCAGCCGCCGCATCAGCTCCAGCGACTCACTGTGTCGCTCACAGGTCACACCCTCCAGCTGCTGCACATTAAAGCAGAAGATATCCAGTCCTCTGGCCGCCGCTATTTTGGGGTCCTTCTGCCGCAGCGAGCCAGCCGCCGCGTTGCGGGGGTTCTTCGCTGGTGTCTCCTCCCGCAGCTCCTGTTCCCGCACCAGCCGGTTAAAGCTCGTCACGGGCATATACACTTCACCGCGCACTTCCAGCAGCGGCAGCGCCTCCGGCAACTGCAGCGGGATGCTGCGAATGGTGCGCAGGTTTTCGGTCACATCCTCCCCGGTAAAACCATCGCCGCGGGTAGATCCCACCGCCAGCTCCCCATCATGGTATTCCAGCGAAACCGAAAGTCCGTCGATCTTCTGCTCCACCACATAGGTGGGGTTCGGCACTTCCTCCCGCACCCGCGCGTCAAAGGCACGCAGCTCATCGGTAGAAAACACATCCTGCAGAGAGCCCATCTGCACCTTGTGCGTGACCTCCCGGAAAGTGTTCTGCGCCTTGCCGCCCACCCGCTTGGTCGGCGAATTGGGCGAAGCGTACTGCGGGTATTGCTCCTCCAGGTCCATCAGGCTGTGGATCAAACGATCATACTCATAATCCTCCAGCTCCGGCGCATCCAAGTCGTAGTACAGATGCATATGATGTTCAACCTGCTTTTCCAGCTCCCGCATTTTGCGGCGAATGTCCTCGCTCATCTGCACACCTCCCCAATATAACCTATATATTATAGCAACTTTGCCCCACAAATACAATAAATTCCCGGTATTTCTTTGGGATGAATTTCACCCCACCAGCGCGCCGTAGTCCTGTATCATGCCCACCAGGTCATCAGTGCCGCCATACACCTCGGTATAGGCATCCGGCACCAGTCCCACTATAATCGTCTCCGCCAAGATCACATTGCATTGCGCCTGGCTGCTGATGCGATACCCCGGCAGCAGTGAGAGCATATCCACCGTTACCTGCAATTGAATCCGATGCCTTGTCTGGTTGATGCCTGCCTCGTCAAACTGATTGATGATCTTGGTCTTGACCAGCCCCACCGGCCGCAGCTGAAGCGCTACCAGCGGCCCCCGTCCCGCCAGGAACTGAATCCCCGTTAGGCTTCCCAGCGGCAGTTCCAGCTTCAGTTCACGGTACTGCTGCAGCGTCTGCAATATCTTCTCCAGCAGCTCCCCCTGCAGGCGGTTGATCAGCACAGTATCAGTGATTAGGGCAGTGGTCTCCCCGCTTTGGTTCTGCTGAAGGCTAACAAAAGATTGATACCGCAGCCCGTCCTCTTCCAGCACCTCCAGTACCGCCCGCTGGATCATCCGGTTCACCGCAATCTGCGTCTGGCTGGCCGCCGCTTCCAGCACCATTGGCCTTATGCCCATATCCAGTGCGATAATCCCCCCCACCAGACTGAGAAGCACTAGCACTTTGCTCCACTTTATATTCTGCATTTTTCGCCTGCTTGCATGGTGCTTTATCCTCACTGCGGCACTCCCCCTTTTGGGGCAGTATATTCTCAGCACCGGCGGGATGTTCCCCCTTTCCGCTATTTTGCATAAGATGCCATCAGGAGGTGATTCTATGCAGGAAATGATCTTTCAGGCGTCGCAGGGCTACCCCATGCCGGAATGCCTGTGCTACAACACCGCCGATCTGCGCATGCTGACTGAATTCTACTCCGGCCGTACCAGCGAGCTAACCACCACCATGCAGTACAGCTACCAGAGCACCATCCTGAGCAGCTGCCGTCCGGAAATTTCCGAAGCCATCGGCAAGATCAATATGGTAGAGATGCGCCACATCTCGCTGTTGGGCCGGTGCATTACCATGATGGGCGGTGACCCCCAGTTTATCCGTCCGGCACAGAAGCAATACTGGCACGCTGGCCTTGTCAATTACGCCACCGATCCCTGCTGTATGCTGCTGGGCGATATGCGCGCCGAACTGGATGCCGCCGATGCCTACCGCTCTGCGGCCCGTCTCTGCTGCAATGCCGCTCTGTGTCCCCTGCTGAAACGCCTGGCTGATGATGAAACCCTGCACGCCGAATGCCTGCAAAAACTCATCCACATGGCCGGTTGCTGCCGCTGAACAGCAAAAGGCCGGAGCCCCTTAAGAGGCTCCGGTCTTTGCTATATGTTCACAAGAGGAGAATGTCTAACTAAATCAGTCAGCAAGCATCTCGTACAGCTGTGCTTCAATGTACGGACCCCACCACTCAATGTAGCCGCGCTTGGTGGGATGAATGGCATCGCTCATGTAACAGCGCCACAGTTCACCGCCCATGGTAACGCCTTCATACATCACATCGTTGTGCCACAGGTCAAGGAAGCTAAAGTCATCGCCCCACTTCTCGTCCAGCTCATGGCATTTCTCTATCATTTCCAGATAGATTTCAGCGTTTTGGCCGCCGGAATAGGTCATCTCGTTCTCGAAGTAAGAACCGCCGATGACCAGTGTGCGGGCACCCCATGTCTCTTTTGCATAGACGATGATTGCCTGCAAAGCACCAATGGTCGTGGTTTCGTCAAAATCGGTAAAGCTATCACCGGGCTCGCCAATCTCGCAGGCGCCCTTGGCATCGTTAGTAGAGAGCTGAACTACTACCAGGTCATAGTGCGGGTCGGTCTCGATGGTGTGGTTGTCTCTCAAACGGTTGATGTAAGAGCTGGAGGGATCCACCGAGCTGCCGGGTACATTTGCGCCGATGCTGGCGATGAAGGTACCGCCCTTGACTTCGATGGTGGAAATGGTGCCGTCCATCGCATCAATAAACAGAGCGGGAGAGGTATTACGTGCGCCGAACCCTTGGAATACCGAGGAGCCCAGCCACAACAGTTGTTTTCCGATAATGGGGCTGTCGGTCTTGAGGGTTAGGTTTTCGGGGTCGTACTTTTCGCTGTTGCCTTCGCTCTTCAGGCCTGTAACGGTCACAAGCTGCTGTACGGTGCTGGCACCTACAATAATCAAAATCGCCAGGATAGCCGCCAAAATCCGCAGAATAACTTTCTTGGTGGTGCGGCTGCTCTTCTTCTTCGCAACCGCCTCACGGGTCACGGCAGGCTCCGTCTTGGGGCGTACGGGAACAGCCTTGCCGTCAACAACATTTTCGAGCGCTGCCTCAATCACAGGGGTCCACAGGGCATAACCCTTCTTGGTGGGGTGAATCTGGTCGTTCATGCAGGAACGCTTCTTCGCTTCCTTGGTGTTCAGCTCACGGTCGTTCCACAGGTCGATTACAGCAATATCCCACTTCTTAGCGATGGCATACAGCGCCTCCACCATGTCCTTATACTCGGGAGAAGCATACTCGGGGTTAGTATAGAACGCAATGGGGCAATTCCAGGTCTTCTTGGCGTAGTCGATGATGTACTCGATCGCGCCGCAGATGGTCTTGGTATCATAGGCTTCACCGGCAACCGCTACCTTGCCCAAAGGCTTCTTCTTGGTAGCATCGTTAGTGGAAAGCTGGCATACAAACAGGTCGCAGGGGGTCTTGGGGTCCAGCGCCTTCAGACGAGCCACATAGCTCTTGGCGTTGTCGTCCACCAGAGTAGTACCACTTACTGCTTCCTTCACACAGGTAGCGCCGGTGCGGGCGGCGATCATGTCAACGAAAGACTTGCCATAGGCCGCAAAGCCCTTGGTGACGGAAGAGCCCAGGAAAACGATGTTCTTGCCCGCAAGAGGACTGCTCTTCACCTTTTCCAGGCTCTCGGGGTTGTACTTACCGCTTAGGTTGCCGCCGTTCAGTAGACCAAATACACGGATAAGAACGATGACCAGAATGACCGCCAGCACAATCAGCAGCATGGTAAGACCATACTCCATAACACCGCTGGTGCAGTATTCCTTACACACCTGCTTGGTAACGCCCAGTGCAGAGGCTACTGCCGTAAAAATCGGGTCGAGTAAGGACGAATAGAAAATTGCACGCCAAAAACTCAGCATAATTTCCTCCTTTTCGCTGCCATTAACCTTGCCTTGGTCTCTCGCAGCTACTTTACCTTCATTGTCAATATTTTGTTTATTTTATGGTTGGTCGACCAATTTAATTACAATATACTCCGCCCCCCCACCTCTGTCAATATCTTTATATGCGATTTTACATATCAGCATAAATTTTCTGTTATTCATTGTGCATTTTCACTACAAATTTTCAAAAAAAAGACGGCCTACCATCTGATAAACCGTCAATTTTTGTCTATTCTGTTAGTTTCGCAGCAGCCGCACAGCTTCACTCAACTGACCCACCGGCAGAAACTCCGCCTCGGGGTAGTCTGCCGCGTTCATTGTCTTCATTGAGCTTTTCGGCAAAAGAAAACGCCGGAAGCCCAATCGGTAGCCCTCCCCTACCCGCTGCTGCACCTGCGGCGTGGAGCGGATCTCCCCCGCCAAGCCGATCTCGCCCAGCAGCAGCATATCATCGGGGATCACCTTATCTAGCAGGTTGCTCAGTACCGCCATCGCCACCGCCAGGTCAGCGGAGGGCTCGTCCGCCCGCATACCGCCCGCCGCGTTCACAAAGACATCCAGGTTCCCCATATAAAAGCCCGCGCGCTTTTCCAGCACTGCCAGCAGCATCGCCGTGCGGTTCATATCAAAGCCAGTAGCCACCCGCCGCGGGTTGCCAAAGCTGGTTTTGGTCACCAGCGCCTGTATCTCCACCAAAATGGGCCTGGTACCCTCCATCAGGCAGGTAATGCAGCTTCCGCTGCAGTCCAATGGTCTGCCGGAAAGCAATGCCTCGCTGGGGTTCGGCACCTCACGCAGGCCGTTCTGCCCCATCTCAAAAACGCCGATCTCGTTGGTGGACCCAAAGCGGTTTTTATTGGCCCGCAGAATGCGGTAGCTTAGGTTTTTATCCCCCTCAAAGTAAAGGACTGTATCCACCATATGCTCCAGCACCTTCGGGCCCGCAATATTGCCGTCCTTGTTCACATGCCCCACAATGAACAACGGGATTTCCTGTCCCTTGCAGGTGTCAATAAGCAGCAGCGCAGATTCTCGCACCTGCGATACGCTGCCCGGTGAGGAGCTGACGCTGGCGACCGAAAGGGTCTGGATGGAATCCACCACCACAATATCGGGCTTGTTCTCCAGTATCGTCTCTCTTATCTGTTCGGCATCGGTGGCCGCCGTCAGCAACACCTTTTCCCCGGTCACTCCCAGCCGGTTGGCCCGCAGCTTAATCTGCCGGGGGCTTTCCTCGCCGGAAACATACAAAACCTGCAAATGCTCCTCCAGGGTACGGCACATCTGCAGCAGTACTGTGGATTTACCGATCCCCGGATCGCCGCAGACCAGGATCGCCGCACCCGGCACAATGCCGCCACCCAGTACCCGGTCCAGCTCCTCCATGCCGGTATGGTACCGCACCGATTCATCAGCATCCACCGCATCCAGGGCCATCACCGGAGAAGGTTCCCGCTGGATAGCGGTCTGTCCCTTTTTCTCCTTGCCGATAATGCGAGTCTCCTCCACCAATGTGTTCCAGCTGCCGCAATCTGGGCACCGCCCCTGCCATTTGGCGCTCTCGTAACCGCACTCGGTACAGACATAAATACTTTTCTCTTTTATTTCTTTTACTGCCATGCTGTTTCCTTTCTTTACGCTGCTATCCCTGCGGGGTGTGTTCGTATTCCATCAGTGAGACGGTAATCAAAAAAGCCAGCATACCCTGGTATTTCTCCTGCTGCAGATCTTCCATATCCTTTGGGTTTGATAAAAAACCGCATTCTACCATCACTGAGGGGTTGGCTCTGTTGTTATTCAAGATAAACAGCGATGAATCTGCTTCCTTAATCTTGCGTTTATTGTCGGTCTGCAAATATGTCGCTATATTCTTTTGGATCCGCTCCGCCAGCTCTCGGCTGCCGTCCGCTTTGCCGTAAAAGACCTGCGCCCCGTGCACATAGGACTGTGAAAAATGGTTCTGGTGAATACTCACCCCTACCGAGTTGGGGGTCCCTTCCATGATCTCCAATCGATTTTTCAAATCGCTGCGTTTCTGCGCCCGAACCGTTCCAGCGCCTTCATCTGCAAGCAGCGTATCGTTCTCGCGGGTCATCACCACACGGTATCCCATCAGTGTTAAAAAATCGCGCGCCTTTTGGGCAATTGATAAATTGATCTCACACTCACGCACCCCCGCAGCGGTTGCTCCGCCGTCCATACCGCCGTGACCGGCATCCAGCACCACTACCGACATATTATCTACTGCACCGGATTGCACTTGCTGTGCCAGTTGATCGTTCAACCCTGTAAGAAAATACCCGGCAGCCACCACAGTCATCGAAAATGCAAAGATCATTACTGCTTTGTACCATAGCTTCTCCATTCCATCACCCCGTCCCAACTTATGCAGCGGGGGTTCTCGCTATGTCCTACTCCCCTATTTTATCAGAATTGCCTCGGTGGTTCAATAGAGAAAGAACAAATTTTCGCCGTTCAATTTCAAAAAGAAGCAGAGCTTTTCCACTCTGCTTCCTTTTGCTTCAAACGCATTTGCCCAGTAAAACCGTAAATTCAATTTTGTTTTCCTCACGGCAGGTCGCCTTAATACTCCCCTTGTGCCCCTCTGCGATACTGCGTGCCATCGAAAGTCCGATTCCAAACCCTCCGGTCGTTCGCGATTGATCCACACGGTAAAAGCGGTCAAACAGCTTATCCGCCTGTTGCTGGGTCAGCCCCTCACAGCAGTTCACAGTGCGCAGCACAGGTCCTTTTTTCCCTTTCTCCAGCGTCAGACGGATCGGAGAACCATCGCTTGCATATTTCACCGCATTATCAAGCAGAATAGAAACCATCTGTCGAATGGCATATTCGTCACCATGGTAGAGTATCTCCGGGGCGATCTCTGCGGTCAACATGTGACCGTTTGCTGCGGCAAAGTCCGCAAAGGAGCCTACTATTTCACTTACTGCATCGGATAGAGAAAAGTCGCACATCTTCAATGGACTCTGCTCCTCGTCCATGCGGGAAAGGCTCACCAGCGAATTGACAAGGTCCCGCAGTTTTTCGGTCTGTGCCAGCGATTTATCGATCCATTTGTTCTCGCCGCTTTCCATTTCCAACACCTTTAGGCTGGTAGCAATAACAGTGATGGGGGTCTTTAGTTCATGGCCGGCATCGGTGATGAATTGCTTTTGTTTTTCGCTGGCCTTCACCACCGGATCGATGGCGCGGCGGGAAAGCAGCGTGACGACGAGATAAACACACGCCACGCAGAACAGCATAGCCGCCAGTGAAAGTCACGCGGTGGTTTTCACTGTTTGTAAATCACGATGTGCATCCAAAAAAATAGCCATATTCCGATTTTCACCGTTTTTTACAACATAGTAGCGGTAACCATTGGACCAACCGTAGCCAACACCGTGCTTTGTTGCAACCTGAAGGTATGCGGTCGTATCGTCCGTAGTCACTGCCGCTATGCTGCCAAGATCTGCATTCACCAGTACACCCTCATCATCATACCGCAGCACAAAGTACCGGGTGGAAAATGGTGTCTCTGGCGTAAACCCTCCACCCTGCTTACCATCAGGTTTCACGCCCTGCGGCATTTGCGGCACAGTACCCTGATTACCACTGATCATTTGCAGCATACGGATCAGATCTCGATCCACCGAAGCATAATTTGCAATATTTACAATTAAACAAAGCATCAGCAGTACAGCCGTAACCGCTAAAACAGCAATACGGATAAATCGCTTTCTCAATGTTTTTATCATATTGCCTCCTCCAATAGGTAGCCCAACCCGCGGTTGGCGGTGATGGTGACACCGCTGCCGATAGACTTGATCTTTTTACGCAGATTGGAAATATGCACCCATACAACATTGATCTCAGCGTCACTGTCCCAGCCCCATACCCGCTCCATGATGCGGTCGGCGGAGAGAACCACCTTGGGCGAGCGCATAAAAAGCTCCATGACCTGAAACTCACGGCTGCTGAGGCGGACGGATTCCCGGCCGCAGGAAAGCACACCGGTATCGGGGTTAAGGGTGATATCGCCCCAGGTAAGCAAGGTGGGGTGGTAATCCTCACTGCGGCGTAGCATGGCCCGTACCCGCGCAATGAGTTCATCCGGCTCAAAAGGCTTGGGCAGGTAATCATCTGCGCCAGCATTAAAGCCGGTGATGCGGTCATCCTTTTCCGCTTTGGCGGTCAGCATCATAATGGGTGTCTTGATGCCCTTGGCCCGGAGCTTCTGCAGCACCTCCACACCATTCATCTTGGGCATCATCATGTCCAGGATGATGGCATCATATTCCCCGCTGCTGCCGTATTCATAGGCATCAAAGCCATTGTGGACGGAATCCACGGCAAACTGGTTTTTTTCAAAAAAGGCCGTCAGCGCTTCCGCCAGGTCTACCTCGTCCTCCGCTATGAGCAGACGCATCTCCATCCCCTCTTTCTATCACAGCTATCTCACTTTTGGTTATATTATAATCTAAGGCTAAAGTCAACCTAAAGGCCGCAAAAGAGCTGCAAACAGGGTAAAAATAACCATCGGTTTAGAATAGCTGCTGTCCCTTTATTGAAATGATGCGTCCCCCTGCTCCAAAAGAAAAAGGACGCCTATTGGCGTCCTTTTTTGGAGCGGGTTACGAGGCTCGAACTCGCTACCTCCACCTTGGCAAGGTGGCGCTC
>OGDY01002928.1_pt1 | contig 14566 bp, 9 predicted proteins | sample 1570341 | NCBI WGS metagenome assembly OGDY01 (sample SAMEA2581972, study PRJEB24529) | metagenome | biome: Human gut stool | place: China | collected 2011 | reverse complement strand
GAAGGGTCGTTAGGATTTAGGTCAGGATGATATTTGCGGGCTAACTTTCGGAAAGCCTTTTTGATATCATCTTGGGTGGCACTTTTGTCCACTCCCAATGCTTTGTAATAATCGATGTAAGCCATATTGTTTTTAGTTAAATTTCGTCTGTAATGAAGGAAACAAAATACATGCCAATTAGTTGTGCTATAATTTATTTTATTATCTTTGCACCTGTATTTTTTAGATTTATTCTGAAAGAGAATGAAAAAAGTGATAATGATATACCGATTTCTACTGTTAGTCATGCTGATTACGGTTGGATTTCCACGTCCGTTAAAAGCTGAAGTGACTACAGACGGCACGATTCTGATTATCACTTCCTATAATCCTGAGACACGTAGTATTTCTGACAACTTGTCTGCTTTTATGGACGAGTATAAACTGCGGGGAGGAAAGCGTCTCATTACGATAGAAAGCATGAATTGCAAGAACCTGTCCGAGGCACACCTGTGGAAAGAACGTATGGCTTCTATCCTTGAAAAATATGAACGTACTGCGGCACCTTCGCTGATTATATTATTGGGTCAGGAGGCGTGGGCATCTTTCATCTCTCAGAATTCGGAGATAGCCAAGAAAACTCCTGCCATGTGCGGAATGGTGAGTGCGAATACCGTTGTCCTGCCCGAAGACAGTGTGGATTTGGTGAAATGGTCTCCCGATAGCAAAGATATCTTTAAAGACTTTCCCGATTATAATATAGTTTCAGGCTATGTTTATCAGTATAATGTGGATAAGAATATTGAACTGATGCGTCGTTTTTATCCGAATATGAAGAAAGTCGCATTTATCTCGGATAACACGTATGGTGGTCTTTCCATGCAGGCCTTTGTAAAGAAGGAGATGAAAAAATATCCCGAGCTGGAGCTGATGTTGCTTGACGGTCGGACCAGCAGTTTTCTGGAGGTCAGTGAGAGAATACGTCATCTGTCGAATGATGTTTGTGTGCTTGTGGGTACGTGGCGCATAGACTGTACGGAGAATTATGTGATGGGCAACACAACGTATATGTTGCGCGATGCTAATCCTACGTTGCCGGTTTTTACTATTGCATCTGTCGGTTTGGGCCATTGGGCGTTGGGAGGTTATACTCCGGTTTATCATAAGGTGGGAAAAGAAATAGCCGGCGCCACATATAATTTTCTGGACGGTGAGACCGGCAGCGAGACTGGCGTTGTGCCTGTTCCCGGTAATTATGTGTTTGATGTGAAACGGATGCATCAATTTGGATTGGATTCTATTAATTTGCCTAAAGGTGCTGAGTTGATTAATAAAACTCCCGGATTTTATGAGCAATATAAATATTGGGTGATTGGAGTGGTTGCAGCATTCATGTTCCTGATAGCTTGTTTTCTGATAGCCGTATATTATATTGTCCGCATCAATCATTTGAAGGATAACTTGGAAAAATCCGGTGAGGAACTGTTGGTTGCCAAGGAGAAAGCAGAAGAGGCGAACAGATTGAAAACGGCCTTTTTGGCTAATGTTAGTCACGAAATTCGGACTCCGTTGAACGCTATTGTCGGTTTTTCCGAGGTGATTGCTCACACGGAAAGTGAATGTGAACGGGAAGAATATTTGGATATTGTCAAGGCGAACAGTAATTTATTACTGCATCTGATTAATGATATTCTTGATATCTCTCGCATGGAATCGGGGCGTATTAAGTTTGTGGAAGAGGAGTGTGATGTGGTAGAGCTGTGCCAAACGGCATTGAGTACAGCGGAATATGCTCGTCGTACTCAGGCAATATATCAATTTCAAACTCCGGTGTCTTCGTTGATATTAAAGACGGATGCGCAACGGTTGAAACAGGTCTTGATTAATCTTCTTTCAAATGCCGGTAAGTTCACACCTTCCGGTTTTATCCGTCTGGCAATAAAGGTAAACAAAGAGGATAACTGTCTGGAGTTCTCGGTGACAGATACCGGATGTGGTATCCCTGCCGGTAAAAGCGAAAGGATTTTTGAGCGGTTTGAAAAGTTGAATGAGTATTCGCAGGGTACAGGTTTGGGCCTCTCTATCTGCAAGCTGATTGTGGAGAATTTGGGTGGTAAAATCTGGGTAGATAAGAACTATAAGGAAGGAGCACGATTTGTGTTCACTCATCCGTTGAATGAAAAATAATAGATGTAATATGAAATATTTAATATGTTTGGCGGCTTTGTTATGGGCCGGAATGAAGCTGACGGCGGCTGATAATGTGAAAGAGGTAGAGATAAAAATAATAGAGACGAGTGACGTACACGGTAATTTTTTTCCTTATAATTTTATAGAGAGAAAGGAGTGGAACGGGAGTCTGGCGCGTGTTTATTCTTATGTCAAGGAGCAGCGCAAGTTATATGGAGACAATTGTATTTTGGTAGATAACGGTGATATCCTTCAGGGGCAGCCCACTGCGTATTATTACAATTTCATAGATACGGTTTCTACTCATGTGGTAGCCGAGATACAAAACTTCATGGGGTATGCAGTGGGCAATATGGGAAACCATGATGTTGAAACCGGACATGCTGTTTATGACCGTTGGATAAAGCAATGTAAGTTTCCCGTATTGGGAGCCAACATTGTGGACAATGCCACAGGTAAGCCTTATCTGAAGCCTTACGAAATCATCAATCGTGATGGTGTGAAGATTGCCATTCTGGGCATGATTACTCCGGCCATTCCTTCTTGGCTGCCTGAAAAACTGTGGAGCGGTCTTCATTTTGAGGATATGCAGGCATCTGCCGCCCATTGGGTGGATATCATTCGGAAGAAAGAAAATCCCGATGTGCTGATTGGTTTGTTTCATGCCGGAAAATCAGGCAACGTACTTGGCAGTGTGGTGGAAGATCCTTCTATGGACATTGCTCAAAAAGTGCCCGGCTTTGATATCGTGTTGATAGGGCATGACCATGCCCGTGCTTGTACAAAGGTGGCTGATATAAAAGGAGATAGCGTACTGATAATAGATCCGGCAAGCAATGCGAATGTGGTATCTGACGTGACACTGAAAGTGAAATTGAAGAACGGGAAGGTGGTGTCTAAATCGGTTGATGGAAAGCTGGAGGATATGAACAAGTATCCGGTCAGTCAAGAGTTTATGGCACATTTCGCTCCGCAATATAAGGCTGTTAATGATTTTGTATCGCAGAAAATAGGAACGATTTCCAGAACGATTTCTACCAAAGATGCCTACTTCGGCTCTTCACCGTTTATAGATTTGATTCATAAATTGCAGTTGGATATATCGGGAGCGGATATTTCTTTATGTGCTCCACTCTCTTTTAAGGCTGAAATTCCCGAAGGGGAAATTATGGTGAGTGATATGTTCAATCTGTATAAGTATGAGAATATGCTCTACGTGATGGAACTGAGCGGCAAAGAAATTAAAGGATTTTTGGAGATGTCGTATGCCATGTGGACCAATCAAATGAAAAGCGCTGATGACCATTTGTTGCTGTTTAAGCAACCGATAGAAGAGGGTAAGCGTGCTAACTTTGAGTATTACAGTTTCAACTTTGATTCTGCTGCCGGCATTAATTATACGGTAGATGTGACAAAGCCCCGGGGCGAGAAGGTAAATATCCTGAGCATGGCAGACGGTACTCCGTTCGATATGGACAAGAGGTATAAGGTGGCTTTAAATTCTTATCGTGGTAATGGTGGCGGTGATTTACTTACCATAGGAGCCGGAATTGCAAAAGAGGACTTGTCTGAGCGCATTGTTTTTGCAACGGATAAAGATTTGCGCTACTATCTGATGCAGTATATCGAACAGCAAAAGAGCTTGCATCCGCATGCCATGCATCAGTGGAAATTCATCCCTGAAGAATGGACTGTTCCGGCGGCAAAAAGAGATTACAAGTTGCTCTTCGGAGAAGATAAAGAGTGATTTTGCAGGAATATAAAATAGAAGAACAATTATTTTTTCATCCGAGAAATTGAGTAAGAGAAGGTACATATTGGCTCCGTTGTTTCTGCTGGCACTGTTTCTGACGTACCAGGTAAGCATTACTATGTTTACTCACGTACATATCATTAACGGTGTGATGATTGTACACTCTCACCCTTCGTCGGACGACCACCATACACATACTGCGGGACAGGTGATTACCATCGCCCACATAGGCTCCTATCAAACGCCGGAACCGGAGGCAGGGGTAAGCAATGTGACTGTGGAGTGTCCTTTGCTGTATGTCTTGGGGCTGAATACGAATACTTTCCGCGCTGTTGCGCCTCACACGCATTGCGTTCACCTGCGTGCCCCTCCTGCTTATTGTTGAAATATTAAAATTTGGTATGAAAAAGACAATTGCCTTTTTCAGAAAGTTCGAAGTCTTTCGTCTGAAAGAACTTGAAGTTTTCTAAAAAGGTCAAGGTCTTTTTTGAAAAGTCCCTGAAGCTTTTTGAAAAGCTCCTGAAGTTTTTTAATAAGCGATACAGGGAGCTTATGGAATCCTTTTATTTATAATTTAACAATAAGACAACTTAATAATGAAACAATATATTTTATTGCTCGTACTCATGGTGATGGGTGCGGGTATGACTGTACATGCTGAAGATGTAAATCCTGTGAAAGTTGGTAATGTAATTTCCGGCCACATAATAGAGAAAGGAACGGAAGCGAGTTTGCCTTATGCCACTATTTTGATTGTAGAAACAGGGCAGGGAACTGTGTCGGACGAGAATGGAGAGTTTGTTTTTAAGAAAATCCCGGCAGGAAAATATACGCTGCGCGTGCAATTGTTGGGCTACGAGACTCAGGAGAAGAAAGTAACCGTAAGCAATGATTTTACGGTGGATATTCATTTTCTGATGAATGATGACAGTATTTTGACCGATGAGGTGGTGGTTTCTGCCAATCGGAATGAGGTGAGCCGCCGTGTGGCGCCTGTGGTGGTAAATGTGATGAACTCCAAACTTTTTGAAACCGTAAACTCTACGGACTTGGCCAAGTCACTGAATTACCAGTCGGGACTTCGTGTGGAAAACAACTGTCAGAACTGCGGCTTCCCCCAAGTGCGTATCAACGGACTGGAAGGACCTTACTCTCAAATTCTGATTAATAGTCGTCCGGTGGTGAGTGCATTGTCGGGTGTGTATGGGCTGGAGCAGATTCCGGTGAATATGATTGACCGTGTAGAAGTGGTGCGCGGGGGAGGTTCTGCCTTGTTTGGTGCGAATGCTGTGGGCGGCACTATCAATATCATCACGAAAGATCCGGTAAGCAATTCATTCCAGGTATCTTCCACTCTGTCGAACATGAATGGCAAAGTGTGGGAACAATATATGGGGGCCAATGCTTCGTTAGTATCTAAAGATAACACCTACGGCATTGCCCTTTATCAGTCATATCGCAACCGCAACCCCTATGATGCGGATGGAGACGGATTCTCCGAATTGGGGAAGCTGAATATGAATACCTTTGGCTTGCGTACTTATTACCGTCCTACTCAGTTCAGCAGAATCAGTTTGGAATATCACACGACGAATGAATTTCGCCGGGGAGGAAACAAATTTGATTTGGAGCCTTTTGAAACGGATATCACAGAACAGACCAAGCATGTGATTAACAGCGGAGGTCTGAGTTACGATATTTTCTGGAAGGAGTACAAACATAAACTGTCCTTCTACTCGTCTGTTCAGCATACTGACCGTAACAGTTATTATGGTGCACAGCAGAATCCCGATGCATACGGCAAGACAAAAGACCTGACTTGGGTTGTCGGAGGTATGTATGTCGGTAACTTTGAGAAAGTTCTCTTCTCACCGGCCACCTTTACCGCCGGTATGGAATATCAAAACAACTCTTTGCACGATATCATGTTGGGCTATCACCGCGATATGAAACAAGACGTGCGTATTGCCGGCGGATTTGTGCAGAACGAATGGAAGATGAACCGCTTTATTCTGTTGGCAGGCTTCCGTGTGGACAGTCATAACCTGATTGACAATCCTATTTTCAGTCCGCGTGTGAATCTTTTATATAAGCCGACGGATAAGTTTCAGGCTCGTTTGACCTGGTCTACCGGTTTTCGTGCTCCGCAGGCATACGATGAAGATTTGCATGTGACCGCAGTGGGAGGCGAAGGCGTACTGATAAAGTTGGCGGATGGATTAAAGCCCGAACATTCCAATAGCTTCAGCGGCTCTGTGGATTGGACGGCCAATATCGGGCATTGGCAGACTAACCTTTTGCTGGAAGCTTTCTATACAGGGCTCGACGATGTGTTTGTGCTGGAAAAGATAGGACAGGATGAACAGGGGAACACCGTTAAAGAGCGTCGTAATGGTAATGGAGCCCGTGTATATGGTGTCAACCTGGACGGAAAACTTGCTCACGGACGGGATGTGGCTTTGCAAGTGGGCTTTACGGTTCAGCGCAGCCGTTATACCAAATACGAGAATTGGAGTGAGGACGAAAATGTGGAGCCGACCAAGTTCATGCCACGTACTCCCGATTATTATGGTTATTTTACTTTGACCAGTGCTCCCTTCAAGAACTTTGATATGTCGGTGTCGGGTGTATATACGGGGCGTATGCATGTTCCTCATTTGGCTCCTGACTTTAGTGTGATACCCGAAAATTATGAATACAGTTATATCCGAAAAGACGAGTTGGTGCATACTCCCGATTTTTTTGATTTAAATCTGAAACTGAACTATACTTTCGTACTGAATGATCATATCAAATTACAGTTGAATGGCGGTGTTCAGAATCTGTTCAATGCTTTTCAAAAAGATTTGGATAAGGGAGGTTTCCGTGATTCCGGTTATTTCTATGGTCCCACACAGCCACGGACTTATTTCATAGGAGTGAAGATTACGAACTAGAAGAAGGACTGTCCGGTTGATACTTGGGCAGGAAAAGACGGGGATGCCAAAACGTTTCTGATGCAATCTGTTATCAATGTTTTGGCATCTTCCGTTTGTTATTTGCCGGCAGCAGTCATGGATTACTCTTGTTCCATACCCAGATTACTGTATGTCTCGGTTATCTTGAATTCTGCATCCGGGTAATTGTACAGAGGGAAGCGCGGCTCAGTTTCCCCTTCCGTGTAATTCCATATGCTGTTATATTCTTCCGGATTTTCACCCATTTCCCGAAGTTGCAACATATATTGGTAGATGGATTTGTTTTCTTTGATGAAAACCTTTTCCATTTGATGAATAATGGGACTGTGTTTACGTGTGTGGTCATGGTCAAACTCCAGAATACGTTTGCCGTCCGGTGTAATGCCTACCATCACAAAAGTCATGCTTTTGCCTATTCCGGGCAGATTGAGCACACTCCGGTCTGTTGCTACGAAAGGTATGTTTTTCTCCGTGCAGAACTTTTTGACGGCTGTTGCCCGGTCATTGTTACCTCTCAGCAGGGTCAGAAACTCAGTCTCATCTTCCTTGTTAAGCTTTCCCAAGATTTTCTCTTCGTGCTGTTCCTGCAACGAACGGCTGTTGGGAGTGAAGACAGCATGATTTTCTTCAAATCCTTTGACGGAGAATGTATAGTAGCAGATAACTCCCAGTTCATTCAATACTTTGCGCAACTTGGCTGTATGCCCCCGGCGTGATGCTGCCACATTGTACACCAATTGATTGGTAATGGTCCATCCGGCAGCCAGAATCTTGCGGATGGCTTCTTTGGCTTCGGGGGTTACTTCCAGAGGTGTCTGGAAATGAGTCTGTATCAAGAATTGCTTGATGCCTATGGCGGACGCTTTGGTTTTGAATTCTTTCAGAATATTCATCAGCTCTTCATTGATGCGCATGGGCAGATAGACGGGCAGGCGGGAACCGAGACGGACACGTTGCAATTCTGCATACTTTTCTCCTTCAGGACGTTTGAGGTTGGCATTCCTTTTGCGTACCGCCATTTTATATACAGCCTCCAATATGTTGCGTAATGTCTTGTTTTGGCTCATCAGTGCATCGCCTCCCGTAATCAGAATATCTCTCAGTTGGGTGTCGTTTTCAAAATATTCCATCAGTTTCCGCAAGCGTTTGTCCCAACTTTCCTTGGGCTTCAGTTCCTCAAAATTAAAGTTCAGGCGTTCGCTTTGAAAATCATACATACGTTGGCAAGACGCACATAGTCCTCCGCAAGCGCGTCCCATAGAATCGGGAATCAGGATGGCTACTTCGGGATAACGGCGATGAATGTTATGTCCGTCGGGCACCAGCCATCCGGCGGCATTTGGTTTGCCGGCTTCCACCACATCCTCTTTTTCCCATGCATGAATTTTCCCATAGGTGTTGATTAATTGTGGTGAATATAGGATATAGCTGCGTATGGCAGCATCATCATACCCTTTGCCGGTCGGGTTTAATAAAGAAAGATAGTAAGGGGTGATGAAAAAAGGCATTCCTTTTTTACGTGCCTGCTGATACAATTGCATTGTTTCTTCCGAAAGGGAGTTGCCCAACATCTTGTTCAGTTCCGTGGGGCTTTTGATGGCGAGGGCTAGATGGAAGCGTGCTTCGTTCCACCATTGGTTGACCCATTGGCGTTTTTCTTCATCATTGATTCCTTCGGGAAACACATACCGGCTGGAGGGGGCATGACGGTTTTCTATCTTTTTAATGAGCAATGAGATGATTCGTTCTTTGTTTGCATTGCGTATGGCACGCACATCTTCGTTCAGGCCACCGGGCCAACGTTTCATCCATTGACGTATCTGTTTTTCATTCGGAATGTTGTTGGGAACATGATAGAGGCGTAGGAACTGTTGGTATAAATCCAACCATAAATCAACGGAAGTCTCTTCATCGGTGATACGGTTTGTCAAGAATTGCCAAAGCAGTGAGATGGTTTTTATCTCTATTTCTTTTTCTGTAGATAATTCATATATCGTTTTGCTGTCATTTTCAATCAGTCTTGCAATGTTTTTAGCGGCAATAGGGTTTTTAATGTGTGCAGATAATAAATAATCATTTAGTTTATTCTTGAAAATAGTCTCATTCCGGCTTTCCGCAGCCAATGAAGTGAGTTGGGTTAATCTTGTTTCGAATAGAGTTTTTACATCTTTGTGGGATAACATCTTATTCTTTTGTTTCATAAGCAGTGTGATTTGTTTTTAGGGTTAATACTCGAATAATAGAACGCTCATTATGAAAGTTACTTTAATGGCAACTTTTGTTGTGGCTAAGATACAAAAAAACAGTTGTTGTGCAAGCTTAATTGCAAAAATAGATATTACCTGAGAAGAAATATCTTTGAGGAAGAAGCGGAAAAAACATCCCCGGACAAGCAGACAAGCCGGTCCGGGGAATATCGGTTATAAGAATATGATTCTCTTTTGCAGGATGGATGCTATTTGTTGTTTTAGCAGCGGTGCATTGATAGGTTTGGACATATATCCGTCGAACCCGTTTTCCAGTACTCTTTGTTCGTCCGATGCATAAGCAAAAGCGGTTATGGCAATGATAGGCACATCAGCAGATAACTTTCTTATTTCTTTTGTTGCTTCGTAACCGTCCATTCTCGGCATATTGATATCCATTAAGATGATTTGGGGCTGGTGTTCCTTAAACTTTTCTATTGCTTCCTGACCGTCCCAAGCATGAATAAGAGAATATTCTTTCCGTAGGATAGATTGGAACAACCGATAGTTACTTTCGTTATCTTCGGCTATCAAAATAGTCAGTTTGTCTTTTTGAACGGTAATCGGTTGGAATTCTTCAGCCTTTTTTTCGCTCAATCGGGCCGGTTGATAAGGAATGGTAAACCAGAATGTAGAACCCTTCCCTTCCTCGGATTCCACTCCTATCGTTCCATTCATGTGCTCTATGATTGTCCGGCAGATGGAAAGCCCCAGTCCTGTGCCTTGTGCAAAAGAGTTCAATTTGACGAAGCGTCCGAATATAGAATCTTTTTTATTGGCAGGAATGCCGCATCCCGTATCTGTGACATGGAAGTATAGCATTTTATCGCGTATCTCGTATCCGAATGTGATGCTTCCTTTTTGAGTAAACTTGATGGCGTTTGTGAGGAAGTTATTGATAACCTGCATGAGCCGGTTTTTTTCCGTACGGATGAAACATGAGGAGAGGGGAGTTTCCGCAATGAGCTGTACCCCACTTCCTTCCATCCGGCATTTGGTGATGTTCTCCACTTCCTTTATCATATCATTGAGGTCTATATTTGAGTAACTGAACTCCAAAGTTCCGGCTTCAATTTTGGATAAATCTAATATATCACTGATAAGCTGTAATAACAGTGTATTATTACTCTCAATAATATTGATATATTCCTGTTTTTCCTGTTCCTCTTCCGTTGAGGCAAGAATATTGGAGAATCCGATAATGGCATTCAGAGGAGTACGGATTTCATGGCTCATATTGGCCAGGAAAGCAGATTTGAGTCGGTTGGATTCTTCTGCCCGGTCTTTAGCCGACATCAGTTCCTCTTCCATCCTTTTCCTGTCTGTAATAACTAAGGATGAGCCGACCAGGGTGAGTGGCCTGTTCTGCTCGTCTCTTGTCTCTATTGTAGCCTGTGCTTCCACCCAATCAATTTTTCTTCCGTTCTTTCCTTTGTTCAGTACACGGTATTCTTCTTTGACTTTATTGATTTTTCCTTCTATCAGATCGTGAAAAGCCTGCATAACCCTTGGACGGTCTTCTTTGATTATTTTAGAGAAGTATTGTTCATCCGATACACTCAACTGTTCTTCCTTGATTTCTCCCGGCATGGCAGTCATAATGATTGGACGATTGATGTCGCATAGAATGGAGTGTTCTTTAAGATTCCATTTCCAGGGTATGATATTGGCTATTTCCAGTGCCAAAGATAATTTATGGTTAGTCGAACTCAGCATTTGTTGTGCATTATGCAACTCCGTGCTGTCAAGACAGAACATGTCAATCGTGTCTTCTTCTAAAGACGGGCTGAGCACGATATCATAGAAAGTGTCTACGTCTTTAAAGTAATAAGGGAATGTGATGGAGCGCTTTTCTCTTAAAGCTGTTTCCATAAAATGGGTAAATTCTGTCATGGATTCAGGAAATAGCTCGGAACCCTTTTTCCCGATTATATTTTCTTTTTTCCTGAAACAAGTTTCAAAGAAACGGTTAACGTCACAAAAAATTGTTTCAACAATATTCCCGTTTTCATTTCTAATCACTTTCTCTTTCATATAGAGAATAGGCATATTGTCGATAAGGTTTGTATATTTGATTTGGTTTTCGAATTCTTGCTTTTGAACCCTTCTTAGTTCTTTCAACATTTGTATGCGTTTTTGTTGGATAAGGGCTATCAGCAAAAGTGTGATGAATATTCCTGTGATAACCCATATATATTTCTTCAGGAAATTTTCCGGCTTATCATAAAATATGCTGTTTTGAGGGCATAATTTAGGGTTGAGTCCTTTATTGACCAGCGTCGTATAATTAAATGTGGGATGAGCATCTGCAGGAACAAAGAAAGGAATTTCCCTTGCCGGCTTTCCATTAAGTATTTGTGAGACATTCCGGAGCAGTTCATTGATAAATATCTTTTCATTATACATATATCCGCCCACCATGCCTCCGTCGTCCATACCGGCATAGCGGATAGAGAACAGGGGAGAAGAAATGCTGGAAAGGCTTCGGTATGCGTTTATCAACATTTGTTGTGAGGTTAAGGTTTCCGCAAACCATGTGGATACTAAAACTCCGGTTTCTTTGTCGGCATTTCTTAAGGCATTATACAATTCGGGTAGCGTATAATTATAAGAGGAGATAAATTGATATTGGAGATATGGAAAATCCCGGGCTATAATATTCTTTAACTGCTTGTTGTATTCAGGGTTAGGATAAATGCCGTCTCCCAAAAAAATAAGTTTTTTCATATTGGGAATCATGCGCGTCATTAGTTTTACGCTTTCTTTCAGATAGGCCGGAGTATGCATGAAGGTGATATTGTAATCATCTCTCAAACTGTCTACATGAATTTTATTTTCAGGAGTTGTCACATCTTGTTTTCTGTAATATTCTTCTGTATATATGTATGGGTCGGAATCGCATACTAAAATAGACACGTCTCCCCACATTTCCTTTATCTCTTCTCTGAAAATCATGCTCATACTTCCCAGCAGGACCAACAGCTTGGGAGGAGTTTTGCCATACTTGTTTAAAAGCATTTGTGGAAACCTGTCTACCATAACAGAATCGTTTACCATAAAAAGATTTAGGTGCTCAATGTATGCATCAATATCTTTTAGTTCGGATATTTTGTGCATGATAGGAGAGGTGATACTGTTACTCCAGGGGGCGGATTCGTTATAACTGTTTAAGATGAGTACATAATCATATTGCCTATGATCCCTGTCAGAGGCTTTGGCAGAATATGTACCGGCAAAAAGCAGACAAATGCAGATTGTCAGTGTTTGAAAGAATTGCCTTGATGTGGCTGTGTGTTTATTATTCATAGCAGAAAATAGACTCTTTATGTTATACTCTTTATCAGACTTCTTACAAAAGTAAAACAATATCAGACAGTTATGTATAAAAACTCCCTTATTAACAAATATTAATTTCACGAGTAAGTTCTCACAGAAGAAGATTTTTTATGATATTTTGAGCAGAATGGGAAGTTTGGCTAACTTATACGGTGAAATTGCCATTTTTCAGGCGATGAAAAGCGATTAACTTTGCAATATCAGAAAAAGATAAAAAACAGATAAATATGAAATTAATAAAATCAACCATTACCGCCCTTGGCTTGTTATTCACAGTAACCGCTTGTGCAGGCAATAAAGAAAGTAAAAACCAAAACATGAAAGGAGAAAATATGGAAATTGTTCATTTAACCAAAGCAGAGTTCTTGAAGAAGGTATATAACTATGAAGCCAATCCCAATGACTGGAAATATGAAGGTGACAAACCGGCTATTGTTGATTTCTATGCTACATGGTGCGGCCCTTGCAAGGCATTGGCACCCGTATTGGAAGAGTTGGCAAAAGAATATGCCGGAAAGGTTTATATTTATAAGATAGATGTAGACAAGGAAGAAGAATTGGCCGGTGCATTCGGCATACGAAGCATACCGACTTTGTTATGGATTCCTCAGAGTGGAAAACCGACTGTAACACAGGGAGCATTACCGAAACCTGAACTGAAAAAGATGATTGACGACACTTTATTAAACTCTAAATAAATGTTCTCGTAAACAAGTGGAGAAGATAGGGCATAAATCTTTTGCCCTGTCTTCTTTTTTATTTAAATAAGTATGCATATATTTATACCGACAATAAACTATGAATTATGGAATATCGTTTTAATACACCGCTCAATGGCAATATAGCGATGACGTATCATTATCATGAGGATGCTGCTCTCCGGCGTGATAAAAGCTTGTATAAATTCGTATGGGTACAAAGTGGCACGCTGGATATAGAAGTAGACCATGTGGTAATGCACCTTGAAAAAGATGAAATAATATCGCTGACTCCTTTGCATCATGTTGAGGTAAAAAGAGTGGAAGGTGAGTACCTCACTTTCTTGTTCAATAGCAATTTTTATTGCATTTACGGACATGACAAAGAAGTGTCATGTAATGGTTTCCTGTTTCATGGTTCGTCCCACATTATGCGTTTGCAGCTCTCTGCGGCCCAGTCGGAACAATTGAAAAGCATCATTGATATATTTGCAGGTGAATTCGGCATAAAAGACAATTTGCAGGAAGAGATGCTCCGCATTATTCTGAAACGTTTTATAATCACTTATACCCGCATTGCCCGTGAAAAATTAGACGTGGGACAAGATAAAGAAAAGAGCTTTGACATTATCCGTCGGTATTATGTGTTGGTAGACAATCATTATAAAGAAAAGAAACAAGTGCAGGACTATGCCGAAATGCTCTACCGCTCTCCCAAAACCTTGTCCAATCTGTTTGCCGCCTATGGGTTGCCTTCTCCGTTGCGTATCATACATGAGAGGATAGAAGCCGAAGCCAAGCGTTTGTTGCTTTACACCAATAAGAGTGCGAAAGAAATAGGTGAGATATTAGGCTTTGAAGACTTGGCTGCTTTCAGCCGTTTCTTTCGAAAAATGGCAAAGGAAAGTATTTCTGAATACCGGAAAAAAGAGAAAGAAGGAATAATGGCAAACTAAAACGGTATAATTGCCATTTCACAGGGAGGAAAATCTGCCGACCTTTGCAATGTAAGTTAAACCCTTAAAAATTAAAGCAAATGATGGCAAGATTAAATTCCCTGTTTACTGCATTTCTGACAATTGCAGCTTCCACTCAAAAGTTAGGTATTAACCTGATTCGCGTGGCAATTCTGGTGATATTCGTGTGGATTGGTGGTTTGAAATTCTGGAACTATGAGGCCGAGGGTATTGTGCCTTTCGTTGCCAACAGTCCTTTTATGAGTTTCTTTTATACTAAGAGTGCTCCCGAATATAAAGAGTATAAATTAAAAGAAGGTGAGTTTGATGAGGCCAAGCATCAGTGGCATGAAGAGAATAACACCTATGGCTTTTCTCATGGATTGGGCATAGGTGTTATTCTCAATGTTCTTTTTGCTTTCTTCGGAAAATAGAGATTTGAGTTTCTCTG
>OGDY01002925.1_pt1 | contig 14606 bp, 12 predicted proteins | sample 1570341 | NCBI WGS metagenome assembly OGDY01 (sample SAMEA2581972, study PRJEB24529) | metagenome | biome: Human gut stool | place: China | collected 2011 | reverse complement strand
TAAGGATATACAAAAAATACAATTTGATATAATTTTTTTAGATCCACCATATAAATCAGATTTTGCAATTAAATCAATGGAGTATATCTTCAGAAATAACATGTTATTAGATGATGGGATCATAATATTTGAAACAGATGATAAAAATAAAGAACAAGAAATTTTAAAATATAAGGAAATGAGAATTTTTGACATAAGGAAATATGGAAGCGTATATGTCATATTTATTCGAAAGGGGTAAAATCATGGAAATTTTTACATTATTAGAAACATTAGAGGATATAATGGAAAGGAGTAGAAGCCTACCATTTACAGACAAAGGGATTGTAGATAAAGAAGAAGTACTAGAAATAATAAAAGAAATAAGACTAAAACTTCCAGATGAATTAAAACAAGCTAAATGGGTAAAAGAAGAAAGACAAAGAATATTAGCAGAAGCTCAAAAAGAAGCTGATGGAATTGTTAAAGAAGCTGAAAATAGAATAATATCAATGATTGATGAACATGAAATTACAAGAAAAGCATATGAACAAAAAGCAGAAATAATAGAAACAGCAAATGAGATGTCAAGAGAAATTTCACAAGGAACGAAAGAATATGCAAATAATTTATTAAATTCAACAGAAAAAGTATTAACAGATTCATTGGCAAAATTAGAAAAAGATATAAGTGAAGCAGCAAATATAATGCAAATGTCATTAGAAGGAACAATAAAAACAATTCAAGATAGCAAAAAAGAATTGCAATAATCTAAAAAGGATAGGTTTTATAAACCCGTCCCCATAGTATAAATATTAGGATCAAAAAAGAATGGGGACACCCTTATGTTTATTCACATAAGGTGTGTCCTCATCAAAGTTTAAAGGAAAGTAAAATACTGGAAGGGGTAGAGAAATGGCAAAAAGAAAAAGTAGTAAAAAGAAGAAACAACAGAAAAAACAAGACATATCACTAATAGTAGTAATTATTTTAAGTGTATTATTAACAGTATTAATATATGCACAATCAGGAGCAATTGGAATTGCCTTAAGTGATTTCTTTGGAGGAATGATAGGAATATTAAAATATATATTACCATTAGGAGCATTTGCTGTTGCAATAAAAATGGCATGTATAGATGATGATGGATATATATCATCAAAAATAGGTCAATATGTATTATTGTTAATATTTATTGCTGTAATATTAAGTGTATATCAAATATATAATGGTGAAATAAATATAGAACAAAATATATCAGAAATAGTAAAAGATGCATATCAATTAGGAGAAAACAATATTGGAGGAGGAGCATTAGGAACAATTGCAGCAGTTCCATTATTTAGATTATTTGGAAAAATAGGAACAATTATAGTAAGTATAGGGGCAGCAGTAATTTTATTTGCAACAACATTTGGAATTGATGTTGCAGAAATAATAAGAGCGATAATTCAGTCTGGTGTAGAGAATAGTAAAAACAAGCATGAGTTGAAGATGGAAGAAAAAGAAGCTAGACATCAAGAAAAATTAGAAAAAATGGCAATGATGAAAGAAAAAGGTGATACAGAAAAATTAAGCAAAAAAGAGATGAAAGCTAAACTAAGAGAAGAAAATAGAAAAGCATATTTAGAAAATACAGAAGAAGATAGTGAAGGACAAATAAAAATTAATCTTAATGGAAGAGCAATAGAAGAAATAGACGAAAATGGACTTACAAAATTCAAACATGGAAAAGATGATTTAATACCATTAACAAAAGAAAAGAAAAAAGGAAAATCAAGTATTGCAAATGTAGCAAGTACAATTGTAGAAAAAGAAAATATAGATCCAGACTATATAGAAAATGATTTATTTAAAAAAGAGGAAGAGCAAAAAGAAGATAAAACAAAACAAGTTTTACAGCTTGAACATGCAATGATAGTAGAAGATGAAAATTATCAATATCCTCCAATAGAAATATTAAGTAAAGGTGAAAAAAAGACTATAAAAGGTGGGGCAAAAGCATTAACAGATGTTGCAACAAGATTACAAAAAACATTATATAGTTTTGGAGTTCAAGCAAAAGTAGAAAATGTAACAGTAGGACCAGCAATAACAAGATATGAATTAAAACCAGCTGAAGGTGTAAGAGTTAGTAAAATTGCAAATCTAGCAGATGATATTGCATTAAACTTAGCAGCTGAAACAATTAGAATAGAAGCACCAATTCCTGGAAAACAAGCAGTAGGAATAGAAGTACCAAATCAAGAAAAAGAAATGGTACATTTAAGAGATGTATTAGAATCAGACGAATTTGCTGAAAGCAAATCAAAAATGAGTGTAGCATTAGGAAAAGATGTTGCAGGAAAAGTAGCAATTGCAGATATGGCAAAAATGCCACACACATTAATTGCAGGTTCAACAGGTTCAGGAAAGAGTGTTTGTATAAATACAATAATAACAAGTATAATATATAAAGCAAAACCAAGTGAAGTAAAACTTGTAATGGTAGACCCAAAAGTAGTCGAATTATCAGTATATAATGGAATCCCACATTTATTAATACCAGTAGTAACAGATCCTAAAAAAGCAGCTGGTGCATTAGCATGGGCTGTACAAGAGATGGATAATAGATATAATTTATTTGCACAAAAAGGTGTAAGAGATTTAAAAGGATATAATGCATTAATAGAAAAAGAAGAAGGTGTTGGAAAATTACCACAAATATTAATTATAATAGATGAGTTAGCAGATTTAATGATGGTTGCAGCAAAAGAAGTAGAAGACTCAATTTGTCGTTTAGCACAAAAAGCAAGAGCAGCAGGAATGCACTTAGTAATAGCAACACAAAGACCATCAGTAGATGTAATCACAGGTTTAATCAAAGCAAACATACCATCGAGAATTGCATTTGCAGTGTCTTCTCAAATAGATTCTAGAACAATATTAGACCAAGTAGGAGCAGAAAAACTATTAGGAAAAGGAGATATGCTATTCTTTCCAACAGGAGCTCCAAAACCTGTCAGAGTACAAGGTGCATTTGTATCTGATAAGGAAGTAGAAAAAATAGTAGACTTCTTAAAATCTAATGGAGAAACAACATATAGAGATGACATTACAGAATACATAGAGAAAACAAATTGCACAGACAAAGAAATAGATGAAGGAATAATGGATGATGATGAAACAGATCCATTGCTAAATGAGGCAATACAAACAGTAATAGAAACAGGACAAGCGTCAACATCATTTATTCAAAGAAGATTTAAAGTTGGATATGCAAGAGCAGGAAGAATAATAGACCAGATGGAAGAAAGAGGAATAATATCTGGATACCAAGGAAGCAAACCTAGAGAAGTTCTAATGACAAAAGAACGCTGGGAAGAATTAAATACGCAAGAACAAGCATAAGGGAGAGTTTTATGAATATATTTTCAAAAATTAGCTCTAACGAATATAACAATAGACTGGAACAAATACTAGAAACAAAACCATTTGATGAAGAAGTAAAAAACTTATTGTTGAGCATGCTATACAAAATAGAAAGCGGATACAAAGATTATAGCATAGCAAAAACAAATGCAGAAACAAAAGAAGACTTTATGGAAAAGATTCTTTACATAGTAAAAGAAGATTGCAAGCAAATACAGATAGTAACACCAAAAACAAAAGAAGCTGAGCCGATAGAAGAAACAAATGGAGTTTCCAAAATCAATGCAAAACATGGAGAAATACTAGTATATGCAAATGAAAATGACTTATTATACTCGTTAGAAAAAATATATGAAGAAAGAAGAAAAAATATAGAAAACAATTTTCAAGATACTTATTATGGAAAAGCTATACAAGAATTTATGGTAGAAGCAAGAAGCATAAATTCTTGTGAAGTAATAAGAGATTTTGATGGATGGTCATGGAACAGTGGGTTAAGCTCAGAACAAATAATTAAAAATCTGATATTCCAAAACATCCTATTATCAAATATAAAAATCAGAGAAGATGAATATTTGAATACATTACTAAACTCTTATCAATATGAAGAACTGATATATATAGCAATAATGACAATAATTGCAGAAAAAAACAAATATGTAAAAGATGAAATCTATAAACAACAAAAATTAAAAAAAGAAAAATTAGATATAATGCTAGATAGAACTCAGTTTTTAAACAGAATTACAGAAGATAAAAAAAGAATAGCAAATGAAATAAAACAAATAGATGAAATAATAAATGACAAAGCAAAATTGCAAAGAGAGTATTACGCAAGAAACGAGAAGTTAGAAAATAAAGACAAGATTTTTAGTACTAAATACCTTGTAAAAATTTTAGAAGAAGAAAGAACTCAAAAACTAGAAGAATTAAAGCAAAACAATAAAATACTAGAACCAAAAGAATTCATAAAACAAAAAACGTTATTAGAAAATGAATATACAGTACTAAATAAAATAATAGCTGGACTAGAAGATGAAAACACAAAAAAAGAAAGTATTATAAATGTACAAAAAGAATTTCTAGAAACATTTGCTAACAGAATAGAAAAATCTACTGATAAGAATGAGCTGGAAAAAATGATATACGCATTTAGATACTATTGTTTATTACCTTTTTCAAGTCAGAAATATATAAAAGACGTAGAAGAACTACAAGAACCATTAAAAAAGGTAATGAATAGTTTGATAGATAATAGCATAGATAAAGAAATAATTACTAATTTTTCTGACAGTGCAAGCCTTTGCTATACAATATTAAAAAACATATTTTATAGCAAAATTATTGAATTAAAAGAAATAGAGATAAAAATAACAAATATCAAAAAAGAAAAATCAGAAAAAGAAACAACATATTACATAACAATAAACATATATGATTTAAAAGATGCGCAGGAAAAAGAATGTACTACTGTGAACAACTTAAATCAGTTAAATGTGAAGTTGGATAAGAAAATACCGGTTTTTATAAAAGGTAAAAAATGAAGGGAGAAAAACTAATGAATATAACTTTCTTAGGAGCTACAAAAACAGTAACTGGCTCAAACTTTTTAGTAGAAGGAGCTGGCAAAAAATTTCTAGTAGATTGTGGAATGTATCAAGGAAAGGCGAAGGATGAACTGGAGAACGAAGCGCCATTTCTATATAATCCAGAAGAAATAGATTTTATGCTTTTAACACATGCACACATAGATCATTCAGGAAGAATACCAAAACTATATAATGAAGGGTTTAAAGGACCTATTTATGCAACAAAAGCAACTTGCGATTTATGTTCAATAATGCTACCAGATAGTGGACACATTCAAGAACAAGAAAATGAATGGAAAAACAAAAAGAGACAGAGAAAAGGACTTCCAACTCGTCCACCACTATACACAGCAGAAGATGCGACAAAGTGCCTAGAAATATTTAACCCAATAAAATATGATGAAATAATAGAAATAGATGAAAATATACATGTGAGATTTAATGATGCTGGACATATGTTGGGCTCTGCCATAATAGAAGTATGGGTAAAAGAAGACGGAAAAGAAATAAAAGCAGTGTTTACAGGAGATTTAGGTAATAATGATTTACCATTACTTTCTGAACCAACAATGATAGAGGATGCCGACTATTTAGTAATGGAGTCAACTTATGGAGATAGATTACACATGAAATCCAAAGATAAGGCTCAACAATTTTTGGATATAGTTACAGAAACATTAGAACACAATGGAACAGTTGTAATCCCATCATTTGCAGTAGGAAGAACGCAAGAAGTGCTATATGAACTAAATATGATAAAAGACTCAGAAAATAAATCTCCTAAATTCTTAGAAGAATATGAAACTTTAATGAAGGCTCCTGTATATGTAGATAGCCCTCTTGCAATATCTGCAACAGAGATATTTAAGAAAAACATGGATTTGTTTGATGAAGAAACACAGAAATTAATAGCAAGAGGAGATAATCCTCTAGAATTTCCAGGATTAAAATTCACAAAAACAGCAGACGAGTCAAAAGCATTAAATGAAAGCGATGAACCATGTGTTATAATATCAGCAAGTGGTATGTGTGAAGTAGGAAGAATTAAACATCATCTAAAACATAATATATGGAATCCAAACAGTACAATACTATTTGTTGGATATCAAGCACCAGGAACACTTGGAAGAGCAATAGTGGATGGAGCAAAAAAAGTAAAAATATTTGGCGAAGAAATGACTGTAAATGCAAGAGTTGAATATATAGAAGCATACTCAGGCCACGCAGATCAAGAATGGTTATTAAACTTTGTATACTCATTTATAAAAAAACCAAAGCATATATTTTTAGTACATGGAGAGCCAAATGCTCAACTAATACTAAAAGGAAAATTAGTAGAAAGCACACAAATACCAGTAACAATACCAGGGTATGCAGAAAGCTACACATTAGATGACAACTTGGCAATGGAGAAGAAATACCAAGAAAAAGTGGATAAACAATATTTAAGGTTACAAGTTCTAGAAAGAATGGAAACATTGCAAGAGGAAATAGAAGATATGAAAAACATTGTAAAAGAGGATATGCTTGGCCAAGATAAGAATGATGAAGAAATCAAAAGAGTTAATGATAGAATAAAAGAACTAGAAAGAAAAATAGTAGAAATAATAGAAAACAAAGAGGAGAAAAACTAATGAATACAAAGTTTTTTAATGATGCTGTAATCGGAAATAAAAACATAAAAGCAACATTCAGCGATAGAGGAGAAATGTTAAGAATATATTATCCAAATGTTGATTACAAGCAATTTGTAGATACATTTCAAGTTGGACTAAAAATAAACGATTCTGCAATAGTATATCTTCATGAAGATATAAACAATAAATATAATCAATATTATACAGAAAATACCAATATTTTAAATACAGAAATAGAAAATACATACTTTAACTTAAAAACAAAACAGACAGATTTTGTAACAATAAAAAATAGCATATTAGTAAAAAAATACACGTTTACAAATAATAACAAAATCGACCTTGATTTAAAATTGCTAGCTCGTATAAAACTACTAAGCAATTCAAACAATATGGTATCTGCAAAAGTAATAGAAAATGGAATAGTACAATATAACCATGAATACTATTTTGCAACATTTGCAAAACAAAATATAGATGGACATAGAATAAACGATGTAGAAAATGTAATTAAAGATGCAATATTAGAAGATAAAGATTACATTGGAATGTCAAATGATTCTGCAATAAGTTATTCACTTGGTGTATTGAAACCAGGGGAAAGTGTGGAATTTTTACTATACATTTTAATTGAAGAAAATAAGAACTTCAAAACAATAGATGAATTAGAAGAAAAAATAGCAAATCTAAAAAAATTAGACGCAAAAAAAGAATATGAGCAGGCTAAAAAATATTGGAGTAATTATTTAAGTAAACATGATTCGTTAAAAATAGATGATGACCAAAATAAAAATGTAAGTCAAAAAGTGAAAGAAATATATAAAAGAACAATACTTCTATTTCCACTTTTAAGGAATGAAGAAACTGGCGGAATATCAGCGGCAGTGGAGGTTGACGAAAATTTAGAAAATAGTGGAAGATATTCATATTGTTGGCCAAGAGATGCAGTTTTTATAACAAAAGCATTAGATATTTTAAATATAACAGAAAAGTTTTATGATGGCTTTTGTAGAAAAACTCAAAGTCCAAACGGAATGTGGGAACAAAGATTTTACACAGATGGAACATTGGCTCCATGCTGGGGGTACCAAATAGACGAAACAGCCAGCGTGATATTTGGCGTATATGATCACTACGTAAAAACAAAAGATGAGAAATTTTTGTATAATAATTTAAAAATGTGCGAAAATGCTTTAGGCTTTTTGTTCAAGTATTTAGATAATGTCTTTAATAAAAAAGAGGAAGAAGATATCGTAAAAAAAGAAATAGAGGAAATGGTAAAAAAATCTGGCAAAGAAACGGACAAAATATATAAACATCCGAGTTATGATTTATGGGAGATGAATGAAGGAGTTCATTTATATTCTCTATCTAGCATATATGCGGGACTAAATGCCATGACTCAAATTTATGAAAAAGTAAAAGGAAAATATGAAAACAATAGATTAAAGCTAGAGCAAATTTCGAAAAATACTTTAAAAATAAAAAATGAAATAAATGATATAAAAAAATACGTCGAAAAAAATCTTTGTGATGAAAATACCAAAATATTACACAGAAACACAGAAGACAGCAAAATGGACATTAGTGTAATAGGAACAGTATATCCTTTTGAACTATTATCTCCAAACGAAAAGAAAGTAGTAAACACAGTTGAAAAAATAAATTTAACACTAAGAACATATACTAGTGGTTACCTAAGATTTGAGCAAGATAGCTATATGGAAGGAAATAGTCCTTGGCCAATAGCTACATTGTGGATGGCTTTATATTACATAAAATCAGGCAACAGAAAAAAAGCCTTAGAATGTTTTGAATTTGTTACAAAAAGTGCTACACAGTTAGGATTCCTATCTGAACAAGTAGATAACAAAACAATGAAGCCAAATTGGGTAATAGGCTTAGGCTGGTCACATGCAATGTACATAATAACATTAGCTGAAATATTGAAAAAATAGCAAAAAAATGTTACAATATAAATAGTTTTTATAGGAGGTATAAAATTATGTCAAAAAAACACGAAGCAGGAAGAATATTTGTAAAAATCATGGCAGCTGTGCTTGCAATATTAATGATAGTTGCTATGGCTGGAACACTAATATACTATATGGTTCATTAATATAAAATAACGGAAAAGAGATAAAATATGAAAGAAAATTTTATAACAGAAATAGCAACAACATGGGGAGAAAACATATCAGAATATTTTAGTCTATTACAACAACATCCAATAAGGTTGGTTTCGCTAATATTAGATTTAACAATAGTAATATACATAATAGTCAAAATACTAAAACTAGCAAAAAAATCAAGAGCAATACAACTTATAAAAGGAATTGTATTCTTTATATTAATAACTTGGATAAGTGGATTGCTAAACTTAAATATAGTACACTCTGTATTAACGGCCTTCTTGCCATCTGGAGTTATAGCATTAGTTGTGATATTCCAGCCAGAACTTAGAAGGGCATTAGAGCAACTGGGAACAAATAAATTAACAAACTTCTTTGGAATGGAAAAAAGCTTGGAAGCAAGAACAAGGGAAAATATATATAAAATAGTTATTGCAGTAGAAGAAATGGCCAAAACAAAAACAGGAGCTTTAATTGTAATACAAAGAGATATAAGTTTGAGCGATATAGTGGCAACTGGAATTGAGATGGACTCTGAAATATCACCACAAGTATTAGTAAATATATTTGTACCAAAAACACCTCTTCACGATGGAGCGGTAATAATAAATAATAACAAAATAGTAGCTGCAGCTTGTATATTACCACTAGCGAATAGTACAGATATATCAAAAGACTTAGGAACTAGACATAGAGCAGCTGTTGGAATATCAAAGGAATATGATGCAATAGCAATAGTTGTATCAGAGGAATCTGGAAAGGTTTCGATAGCAAAAGACGGAACACTTATAGCAGATGTAAAAGAAGAAGCGTTGAAGAAAATATTAATCAAAAATATAGTTACAGATAGACTAGAAAATAAAAAAGAAAATAAAATTAAAAGATTAAAAAATATAAAAAAGATAAAAAGCGAGAAAAAAGCAACAGAAGAACAAACAAAAATAAATAATTAAGTTGGAAGTTAGAAGCTGGAGGATAGAAGTTAGAATACTTCCAACTTCTAACTTTTATTTCTAACTTCTAAAATAAATGAGAAATATAAAATTAACAATAGAATATGATGGAAAATGTTATAATGGATGGCAAAAGCAACCCAATAAACTAAATATTCAAGGAGAAATAGAAAGAGCTATCTATAATATTACAAAAGAAGAAGTTGATTTAATCGGCTCTGGTAGAACTGATGCGGGAGTTCATGCCCTTGGACAAGTAGCAAATTTTAAGACAAATTCTCAAATATCAATAGAAAAACTACCTCTTGCAATTAATTCTCAACTAAAAAATAGTATAGTAATAAAAGAGGCAGAAGAGGTAAATGAGAGATTTCACAGTAGATATAATGCAAAGCGCAAAACATATAGATACATAATAAACAATTCAAAATGTGGAACTGCAATATATAGAAATTTAGAATATTCATATCCATTCAAACTAGATGCTGAAAAAATGAAACAAGCTTCTAAGTATTTTGAAGGAGAACACGATTTTAAGGCTTTTAAATCGAGCGGGACTAGTTCGAAAAATAGTGTTAGAACAATTTACAAAGCGATAGTAAAACAAGAAGGAGAAAAAATAATAATAGAACTTACAGGAAATGGATTCTTGTATAACATGGTTAGAATAATATCAGGAACACTATTAGATGTAGGACTTGGAAAAATACAGCCAGAAGAAATACCAGAAATGATTGAATCAAAAGATAGGCAAAGAGCAGGAAAGACGCTTCCGGCGCATGGCCTTTATCTAGTAGAAGTTAAATACGACTAAGAGTAACATAAATAATAATAAAACCATATTATATATAAAAAAGATAAAAGGAGTAATTAGTATGGATTTATTATTATTTTTTGCTTTACCAATAGCAACAATAATATTGGCAGTAGTGTTTCAAAAAATACTTAAATGTCCATTATTAGTAGCGGCGACATTTTTCGCAGTATACTTAATATTAGCATTTACTGCATTTGATGAATCTTTCTTAGTAAATGCTATATTGTATACAATCTTAGCTTTTATTGTAGCAAGTATTGTTCAGTTTATATGCAGAGTTGTAGACAATGATGGACTTACTATAAGAAATCTAAGAGCAAATAACATAAGGGCAAACCGTATAAGAACAGATACATTAGATACAAATGAAATTATAAACAATGATGGTGACGACGATAATGATGACAACAACAACTCAAGTGGTTGTGGATGTAACAATAGAAACAGAAATTGCATGTGCAATAGTAATAATAACAGAGGCTATGGAAATGGAATAAATTGGTATAGAAGATAAGAATATTGCAAAAGTATTACAAAAAAGTTAAACTTAAATTACAACAGATAATATCTGTTGTTTTTTAATATATTTTGTTGTACAATTAAATAAGTAATATATTTTGTCAAAATATTGGCATATAGGAGGAGAAAATTATGGCTACAAACCCAATGCAAAAAAAAGCGAGAAACTCATTTATATTAGGAGTATTAATAACATTTTTAATAATGGCAATCGTTGTTGCTTTCTTACTTTACAGTATGTTAAACATGAAGAAGGCTGAAGAAGAAAGACAAGCAAGCCTTGTTATAACATATGCTTTAAAAACAGATGTTAAATCAGGAGATACAATAGATGCAAGTAAATTAGCTACTGTAACAACAGATAAATTAGCTGCACCAGCAAATGCAGTAAAAGCATCTGCTTTAACAGAAAACACAATAGCTAAAATAGATTTAACAAAAGGAACAATAATAACAGATTCTATGATAACAGATTCAGACAGTCCACTTACAAATGACTTAAGAGTTCAAGAATATAATATGATAAAAATATCAAGTCAAATCGCATCTGAGGATTATATTGATATAAGACTAAGAATGCCTTCTGGACTAGATTATATTGTTATTTCTAAAAAGAAAATAGAAATACCACAAATTGAAGGTGTTGATTCTTTAAATACAATATGGATGAAATTAACAGAAGATGAAACAGTATCTTTATCAAATGCAATAGTTGAAGCTTATAAAATGAAAGGTGCAATGTTGTATACTGCAAAATATGTAGAGCCAGGAACACAAGAAAAAGCAACACCTACATATGTACCAAGTACAGAAACAATCAACTTAATAACTCAAAATCCAAATGTTGTACAAGAAGCTAAAACAGCAATGTACAATAGATATCAAACTTATAGATCAATTAGAGACAGCATAAATTCAGAAGTTTCTAATGTGGATGAAGATGATGCAAAAACTGGAGTTGAATCAGGAGTAGCAAAAGATATATCAACAACAACAGAACAAAGAAAATCTTACTTAGATTCTTTAGCAGGAAATTAAAGAATTAAAATAATCGGAGGGAACAATGGAGAAAATAGGCTTTATTGGAACATTTGACAAAACGGATTTCTTGATATATGTTTCTAGAATTTTAGTCGAGATGGGCAAAAAAGTATTAATAATTGACTCAACTGTAAATCAAAAAGCTAAATACGTTGTTCCAGTTATTAGCCCGACGATGTCATATGTAACAGAGTATGAAGGAATAGATGTAGCTGTTGGCTTTTCAGACTACAATGGAATAAAAAGATATTTAGGGATGCCAGAAACGGCAGCCCTAACATATGACTATATAATGATAGACATGGATAAAGCTGAATCAATAGATAACTTTGAAATATATGAAGCAAATAGAAACTACTTTGTAACTTCTGCAGATTTATTCTCACTAAAAAAAGGACTAGAAGTTTTGAGTGGAATAAAATTACCGATACAATTAACAAAAATATACTTCTCAAATATAATGTCAGATGAGGAAGATGAATATTTAAACTATCTATCATTAGGTTATAAAATAAAATGGCAAGACGAAAAAATATATTTTCCATTACAAACAAGTGACCAAGAGGTAATAATGGAAAACCAAAGAACAGAAAAAATAAAATATAAAGGATTAAGCTCAGAATACAAAGATGCACTCGTTTATCTAGCATCAGAAATAGTGCATGATGAAAGATCAAATGCTGTAAAAAGAGCATTTAAACAATTAGAAAGAGGAATGTAATATGGCAATAGTATCTTTTTGGAGTGATAGCGAAAAGGAAACAGGCCAAACACTGGCTTCGGTAGCAATAGCAACACTTATGGCTATCAATCATAACTTCAAAATATTAGAAGTGGCAACTGGGTTCAAAGATAGAACAGTAGAGAATTGCTTTTGGGAACAAGAAAAAGATGACACGTTAAAAGATATATTAGGAACTAGAATCAGAGACGTGGGAATGAACAACGGAATAGAAGGATTGGTAAAAGTTCTTCAAAGCAATAGAACATCTACAAACGTTGTTGCAGACTACGCAAAGGTAGTTTTTAGAGAAAGATTGGATGTGCTAGTAGCACCAAGTACAACTCATAGAGATGCATATGATTCAATTACACAGTACTATCCTGAACTAGTTAAAATTGCTGATAAAAATTATAATATAGTTTTTATAGATATAGATAAAAGAATGAAGGAAGAACACAAAAGAGCAATTCTTCAAGCATCGGATGCAATAGTAATAACATTCAAGCAAGGAATGGATTCATTGAACGAATTTGATAAACTAAGAGAAAAAAATCCAATATTCAAAATGAATCGATCACTATTGTTATTAGGAAAATATGACAGATATTCAAAATACAACACAAAAAATACAAGCAGATATTTAAAAGAAAGCAGAACAATATCAGCAATATCGTATAACACTTTGTTCGGCGAAGCAGCTTCAGAAGGAAAAGTTGCAGATTACTTTTTAAAATATAGAAGCTTAACAGATCAAACAGATAAAAATGTATTATTTATACAAGAAGCAAAAAAGACATGTGATAACATATTATATAAGTTAAAAGAACTACAAGCTAAAGTATAAGCCTTAGCGAAAGGAGAAAATACCATGAATATAACTAATCTAATATTAATGGCCATTGTAATAGGTGTAGCAGTTGCGATTGTTCACAAGTTCATAACGAACAAACAAAAACAAGAAGTTGAAGAACAAATTCAAGTAGACGACGCAACATATACATTAAGCACAATGACAGAATTTGTAAAGAAGAGATTAGACGAAATCACAAAAATCAATTTATATGATATAGGTCTTTCAGAAGAAGAATTAAAAAGAAGAAAGAACAAGAAATACGAATTGAAGAAAGCATTAAAAGGCTGTACGTATGGAGACGTAAATGATAAGAAATATATTAAGGAATTAATATATGACATGCTTTACAACGAATATGGAGTTGACGAGATAAATGTATCAAAAGCAATTCCTTTTGATGTACCATCACTTTTAACAGCACAAGATAAATTTGATATTATACTATACATGTATAAATCTGAATTCGGATATGAAGCTTTATCAGAAATAATAAAGAAATACAAATTAGACGAGTTAAAATATGTGGCAGGAGAATCAAAACCTTCTTACGTAATAACACCAGAAGAAATTTCAGATATATATGAAAAAGAAAACTTTGCATTAACATTCCAAGATAAACTAAGCATAGTTGTACAAAGAATATATCAACATTACAAAGGATATAGCAGTATAGATGAAATAAGAGATATGAACATAGATGGTATATCTGGTGGTGTATCTGGACTTCCAGAAAGCTTTTTAAGCCAAGTAGCACAAACAGATGGAGATTATTTAGGACAAATAGTTGAACACAAAGTACCACGTGCTTGTGACAGTATTTGGATAATGTTCCGTGGTAAATCAATAAGACTTGCATTCTTGTCATTTGGAACAGAAGCAGAGTTAAAGAGAGTTTGCCAGAATATATATAAATTCAATAACCCAGGACAATTATCAGACACAAATGGTTAC
>OGDY01002921.1_pt1 | contig 14633 bp, 17 predicted proteins | sample 1570341 | NCBI WGS metagenome assembly OGDY01 (sample SAMEA2581972, study PRJEB24529) | metagenome | biome: Human gut stool | place: China | collected 2011 | reverse complement strand
AGCATACAAAGGGCGGCTATGACGTTGTACCGGCCAATATTATGCTGGCCGGAGCAGAGCAGGAACTCTCCCAGACCGGAAAGGAACACCGGCTGAAGGAGGCCGTGGCGCCGGTGGCCAGTGACTATGATTTTATCGTGATTGACACGCCGCCTTCCCTGGGTGTGCTGACGGTGAATGCCTTTACCTGTGCCACCGATATTCTGATCCCCACCACGGCCGGAATTTTCGCTACGGCCGGAATCTCCCAACTCAATGAAACGGTCACCAGCGTCCAGAAGTATTGCAATCCTGGTGTGAAGATTCGTGGCATCCTCTTTACTAGGTTTAATCCCAGGGCGAATATTAGCCGGCAGATTAAGGAGCTGGCGGAGCAGCTGAGTGAGTACATTTCGGCGCCGATCTACAAGACCTATATTCGCGCTGCGGTCGCCGTGGAGGAGGCCCAGGCAAACCGGTCCGATATATTCAACTACGCAGGGAAGTCTACCGTAGCTGACGACTACAGGGCCTTTATAGAGGAATTTTTGAAAGGAGCAGATGCGTAATGGCAGGGAAAGCGAAGTTTGACCAAGAGGCAGTATTTAAGAGCATTATTGGGGCTGGGCGGGAGCCAGAGGCAGAGAGCGTGGAGCTGCAGCCGGTGGCGAAAGTGAAGAAAAAGAATCGTGTGCAGCGGTCGTACTTTTTGGATCGAGATATAGATAAGGCGCTACGAAGGATGGCGTTGGATGAAGAGAAGAATCTGACGGAGACAGTTAATGATATTTTGCGGAGAGCATTGGAAAAGTATCTATAGATAGTTAGCTGTCCATTTCTGATTTACTCTTCTGCCCAGATAGCGATTAGATCCTCACTGCTAAAAAACGATAGAATACCCATTCCAAATACTTCTATTTCCAAAAGAGACTCCCCCTTGCATAGAGGTAGTATGCACACTGACTCGCAATCTGTATTTCCGGCGGAAGAGACAGATTCTAGAGAAAAACGGTCACCGGGCGGGTGACCGTTTTTCTCTAGATGATGGACCAGCTTCAGTCCAACGAAAACAACTAATTCAAGATTATCTGGAGTAGCCAACCAACAACCGCCACATAAGTTTAGGGGACTGTCGTGCTTTTGAGATGAACAACGGAAGAGACGGTCCGCAAGGAGACTGTTTCCAACTTTTTTCCTCGTAAGCCTTCCCCTTTAATTGAGAACACAGTTTTGTATTGTATTTTAGGACAGCGAGTAGGCTAAGATATAGAATGTAGTTTGAGCTGCCGTGGAAGTGCTAGTGGGTTTGGCGTAGCAATCAACTTTATACAGGCCAGCCGTATTGAATTTATAGGATATGCTGCATGTTGACGAGGAAGTGGATGACTGCTGGGAATAAGTACCAGATGGCGATGTGATGATAATGGTCATCTTATTCTGTATTTTATCGGTAGAGAAGCTAACACTCTTTGTTGTGCCGATTGAAATAGGCCTGAGCATATTTGTCTTAATTATGTTAGTCTGCGGGGTACTGCAACGAATATATAGAGGGATAAAGACTTTTATTGCACCACCATAACTGTCGCCTAGCTTGATATATTTTGAATCGGTTGTGTGAGCACAATACCAAATCTTATCTCTCGTAAGGGCTGTCGCATCAGTAAGAATAATTGCATGTGCATAAGGACCGCCGCTACCTTTGACATGGGCGATAGCTCCAATTAATTTGTCTTTAGTTGTGCCAGAAATAGCCGCGTTTGAGGGAACATCAATGATGGTAGCTTTCATTCCGATATCATCCGCAGCATTAGAGCCGCTTGTTCCAGTACCATCGGGAGTTCCAGTCAGATAAGTCCTAAAGTTCTCGCAACTCGTCCACGAAGCCGTTTTGTCGGTAGAATCCTTGCTAGTTCCATACCACTTATAGGTACCGTCAGAGTCCATAGGAAGTATATGGGAATCTATGACAGCTCTGGACTGCTGACTACCATAGAAACCAGACCACATGGATTGAGAGGCAAAATTCATGCAGTCGCCACCAGCATTAGCAAAACTCCTAAAATCCTGATTGTAGAACTGGTCACGACTTTCTGTTGTGTCTTGACGGGTATAGGTGTAAGCGTATGCTGCAGCATTCTCACCGCTATAGGTACGTCGGTAGTTTGCTGTTGTCATGGTAGACATAGCATCCTCTTGAGGCTCTGTGACCGAACAAGCCTCTTCAGAGTTCATTTCAGCTTCAATATCCGCCAAAGCGGACGCAACATCAAAGTAGCCGAGACCTTTATATTCAGCATCGAACCAGTCGTTATCTGTGATGTCCGCAACTAGCCACTCTCCAGAGATGTTTACGAGATCTACAGTGTAAATAGTTTCCATGATTGACTGCTCGGTACAATCGGTATAAGTGAATGTAGCGAGTTCTGAGACAGTAGCGGTTGCCGTGTCACCATTCACCTCCACGGATTCGAAGGTGTAGGCTAAATTTAAGCCGGTGCGGTAGATGTTGCCCAACTGCCGAAAACCCTTGTAATACTCGGCCTTTCTTTCAACGAATGAGATATTGTCCTGCATCTCTACGAGAGTAGCTGGTCCAGTAGATAACTGAAAACTTTGTGCCTCGACGGCCGCTGTCATGGGGATGACCGCATCGGCCACCGTGTGTGAGGTCAAATCATTATCTTCATAGAGCATGGTTTCTTCCGTATAGTTCCGTAGGAAGCTTTCTACGGAAGCCTGGATATCTGATATTTCTGAATTCGAGTCAGTAGCGTTTGCTGGGATGTTAAAGAGGCACAGCGCCATAACAAGAACAAAGCTAAAGGGAAGAAGCCTTTTCATAGTAACCTCCTATTCTCTTCACTGGATTGTAAGGCCTGTTGCTTGTGCGTATAGCGTTTCCATCTCTCTAGGGGATGGAAACGTGCTTGTGTAGTCGAGACCAGCATATATTTCATCTGGTAATTCTGTAAGCGGGCCGCAAAATTCCTTCAAATCTTTTACCTCCGCCGCACCGTCTCCAGCAAGCGTAAAAGAAATACAGGTATACGCCCCGTCATCTTCTTTTGTCAAAACAGCTTTCCCATATGCAATAATTGCCCCATCGAAAATCAGAGCCGTTCTATCATCATTATAGGCGAAGTGCTTAAGACCCACGTGACAAATCAAATTTATCTTTCCGTCGGATTCATATTGACCAAAAATACCGATATAGGGGATTGTCATTTTTTCGGGGTCATTAGTTTGTCGCCCCAGAAATGCAACTGCTCCATCGAATAAGGCTTTGTCCATTCCTTCAAGGCCAAGCATATCCGCCGTGATCATGGGCAAAGCGGCAGTTTCCGCTGCTTGACTGGGGCCGATAGGCTGGCTCGGGAGAGATGAGCCACTTTGATTAGGAGAGTCTACTGTGGATGACGAATTTGATTCTAGTGATGGATTTTTCTGGCATCCGGTTAGCAGAGCTAAGAGAAGAAATACAAAGGGTAAAAGAATAGCTATCTTTTTCATAAACGAAAGATATACATGCATACCCGCTACCTTTAATGTAGGGGTAGCACAATAGAATGATGGATTAGACAATGGAATCACCCCACTTTCTTGAATTGGATATATTATATAACAAATAATTTAAATTCGCAACAAAACTGTTGAAAATTAATAACACAATAATATAACGGTTTACCCGTTTATAAATGAACGGGTAAACCGTTATACGGTTATATTTGCAGTTATGTTGACAACCTCCGCAACGTATGGTAAGATGTTCTTGGATAGAAAAGGCTGCGGTAGACGCTGATAGGAGCCTTGAAAGAAAGGGGGGATAGATGGCGGCTGCGGGCAGCGTGTGGCCGGCAGCAGAAGTGAAGAACGAAGCTCGTCTGGGCGAGGGTAAATAGTAATTAGGCCCAGAGCGTCTTGGCCGGAGCTGCCGGCTGGGGGTTTAGCAAATACCCATACAGAAGCCATGACAGGGTTGATACTCCTGTGTGGTGTGCGGGCTTGCCGAAGTAACCTTTGTGAACTGGAAAGCGCACCATGGACCCCAGAGTAAGTAATCTTTGTGAAAGCCTGGGTAAGCAAAATGTATCGTGTCCGTATCCACCCTCTGATAGTAGCCAGGATACTGTAGATCTCCTGGAGAGCGCACCCTCTACAAAAGTGCCGACAGATCTCGAACTGCCGTAGATCTCAATAAACCGGGGCTGCACACATAAGCAGCTCAAAAAAGTGTAGGGAGCGATCCCAAACCCGTCACACATAAGACGTTAAAAAGTGTATTTGCCGAGTGCCGAGTCTCCGAGGGGAGCTGACATGAGGCGGCTTTGCTTGAACGAATAGAATTGTAGATTGCTATAAAACTATATAAATTTATTTATAGAAATATAGAATTATATTTTTATAGAAATCTGTAAAAATAGATTTTAAAAGCTGACGCCGAAAAAGGAGGGCCAGGTGGGAAGAAAAAATAAAGCGTATTCCAAGGATCTTCACCAGCAAGCCTATGATCGTCTCACGGGGATGCAAGCCTTTGGCGAGAGCAAGAAAGAGGCTACGGTTCATGGGGAGGAGAAGGATAAAATCTACTCTTTTAATACATACAAGAGCTACTGGAAACACACAAAGTATTTTATCAAGTACATCAAGGAGAACCACCCGGAATGTACTACGCTGAAAAGCGCAAAAAAGTATGTCAATGAGTGGCTGCAGGTCAGAGTAGACCAGGGCCTGTCCGCCTGGACGGTGCAGCTGGAGGCCAAGGCCATGGGGAAGCTGTACGGGATCTCGCCGGATGACGAAAACTATTTCAAGCCGCCCAAGCGGAACCGGGAGGACATCAAGCGGAGCCGCGGGGATCGGGTGCGGGATCGGCACTTCTCCAAGACCAACAACGACGAGCTGATTAAATTTTGCCGGGGGACTGGGCTGCGGCGAAAGGAGCTGCAGGAGCTGCGGGGAAAAGACCTGGTTTCCAGGGAGCAGATTGAGGCGGAAATCTCCCAGCTGGAGAACATCCCGGTGGAGCAGTGGGCGCCGAGCGTCACAAAGCGGCTTGAAATGCTCCAGGACGCCCGGATGTTCCCGGAGGGGTGGTTTATCCATGTTCGCAACGGAAAGGGTGGACGTGAGCGTTTAAGCCCGATTATCGGCAAAAATGCGGAGCAGATCATTGAGCGGATCGCCGGCACGCCGGCAGAGGAAAAGGTGTGGCAGCACGTCCATAACAGTGCTGATATTCATGGGTACCGGGGAGACTATGCCACGGCCATCTATAAGGCCCACGCCAGGGAGATCAAGGACATTCCCTATGACCGGGTGAACCGGGGGACGGGGAAGCGGTATCAGAGCCAGGTCTATACCTGCAGAAAGGACGAGGCCGGGAAAAAGCTGGACAAGGCGGCCATGCTGATCTGCAGCAAGGCCCTGGGCCATAACCGGATCAGCGTGGTGGCCGACAACTACATTCGGGGCCTGTAAGGAGGTACGCTGCCATGGGCGAGTTTGTAAAAAAGACAATGATGGGCTATAAGGAAGTTCCTGGCGGCCATTCTGATCCAGAGTGTACTCATGTGATTTTGACGGAGGCCGAATATGCCAAGCTGTTGCGGCAGCTGTCCGATGCGGAGCAGAAAGCCAGGATTACAAAGTCCGAGGCGGATAAAGAAATAAGAGAGGCTAACAGAGAAGCCGACAGAAAGGCCCAGGAAGCCGCTCTGAAGGCCAACCAGGCGATAGAGGAATGGAGGGCGGCCCTGGAGGCAGAGCGGGCGGAGAGCGCCCACCAGCGCCACCTGAACGCTAATTTATTGAGAATCGCAAAAGAACGGGCTAATGCAGATCGAGGGCTGAAGCCTAAAAAGGAGCGGCCCGGGTATGTCGTAGTACATTCTGAAGAAAAAGAATACTCGTTTAGGGACGGAAGAAAGCGGCTGTATAAAGTAAAACTGTGGGAAACCATCATTCAGAGTCCGTATTCAGTAGAGTTTGCGGAATCGGTAGTAAGAAAGCAGATAGAAGATGAAATGTTCCCGGAGGGGAAAGAGTGGCTGATTGCCAAGATCGGCATAACTGGTAAATATAACGGCAGCTATGAAAAGATGCGGGAGGCCATGGAGCAGAATCCGGAGGATTCTTTTTATAGTGGAAATGTGGTGATAGCTCGGCAGCAACGGTTAAAACGGAATTTCCGATCTAAATATTGGGAAGTGGCAATCGTACATACTAAGCCGTTGGGAGACGTTCCAGAGGACTTAATGCCAGAAGTGAAGAAGCCTGTCCAGGGGACTTGAAAAGCTCTCCTGGACAGGCTATAATAACAATCAAAAATAGGGAAATAAATATATTGATAATATATGCCGTGTAGACTGGCCATGGAGAGGCAAAAATAAGGTCGGAATTTTGGTTGTCGAAAAATAGGGAAATAAATATATTGATAATATATGCCCCCCTTTTGCCTTTAGGCAGATTAAAAAATCTCTTAAATTTCTCTCTCGGATAGGGAGAAAGTCGGAGGGGAAAAGAGGGGTGGGCGGAGGCTGTGGGAATGTGGTAAACCCGTAGGGTTTTCCATCATTTCCATGGCCGGAGCCAGGGGGGAAAGGGGGAGGTGACTTTCTCTTTAAGCCGCCGTAGGTGGCGCTCTTTGGCTCCCCCTTTCCCCCCTTCCCGCCCGCAGGCGTTCTCCGCCGCAGCGGATTTTCTTTTTGCTACTTTTTCTTTTGGAGGTGAGAGTATGACCATGGATCAGCAGGCCGCCATGGAGCGGCTGCAGGATTTGTACCGGGAAAAGAATGAGTATTTGGAGGAGTTTTTGGAGTGGATCACGCCCTATGAGTTTTACCGGGAGGTCTTTCCGGTTGGCAGTTTTGAGCGGCGGGGCCATTTTGAGGATGCGAAGGGTAACGGAATTGCTGTGACAATCCCAAAAGGCAAGGCTGGGGCGGGCGGTGACGGTGTAACCGGGGTTGCTTTGGAAATTGAGGGTAACGGTAAGGCCAAACGCTATACTATTACCGACGAGCTGGCCGAGTTGGAACAGCTTCGGGATACGGATTTTACTATTATGTCTCCTATTTCCTACTTTGGCCGGCAGCGGAGTGGCAAGAATGCCAGGTATCTCTATGCCTTGGTGTTTGATCTGGATGGGGTGGGGATGCCCCAGCTTCGGGATACGCTTCACCAGATGAATAAGGATATTCTGCCCAAGGCAACCTTTGTTGTAAACAGCGGGACGGGGCTTCACTTGTATTATGTCCTTCAGGAACCGATTCCTATGTACCCGCACAACCAGAGATGCTTGAAGGAATTGAAATATTCGCTAACTCGGCAAATATGGAACAGGTACACATCTACCATCAAGGAGCCGCAGATACAGGGTATTTTGCAGGGGTTTCGGGTGGTCGGTTCCGGTTCCAAACTGGGGCGGGAGTATCCTGTGACGGCTTATCGGTTCGGCGGACCGGTGGAGCTGGAACGGCTGCTTGATTATATCCCGGACAGCAACGGGGAGCAGCAAAGGATTGAAGGGCTTATGAGAAAGAGCCGCCTGCCTCTGGCGGAGGCGAGAGAGAAGTATCCGGATTGGTATGAGCGGCGGATTGTGAAGAAGGAGCGACGGGGACGCTGGACGGTCAAGCGTGATCTTTACGACTGGTGGCTGCACAGGATCGGGGACGAGATCCGGGTGGGACATCGGTTCTATGGCATTATGACGCTGGCAATCTATGCTAAAAAGTGCGGGATTGATGAGGATGAGTTGCGCCGGGACGCTTTTGATCTGCTAAAGCCCTATGATGATATGAGTGTAGAGGATATAAACCGCTTCACAAAAGATGATGTGGTGTGCGCTCTGGAAATGTTCAATGAGGACTATGTGACATTTCCAAGGGACGATATAGGGAAACTCTCTGGCCTAACTATGCCCATAAATAAGCGGAATTGGCGTAAGCAGGCAGATCATTTAGAAATTGCCAGGGCAATTCGGGATATCGGTGTTCGACAGAAAGGAAAGAAGGATTGGCGGGAAGGAAACGGACGGCCTATTGGTAGCGGCACGGCCAAGGGCCGAGTATGCGAGTGGCGCCAGCAGCATCCGGAGGGCTGTAAGGCCGATTGTCACCGGGACACGGGACTTGACCCGAAGACAATTCGTAAGTGGTGGGATATGAAATAAGTAGTGCTTGCTTTAATTGGCTCGATAGGGTACGATATATAGTACAAGATATGGTGCATAATATGGAATGGAGGTGACCAACTATAAGAAGTCAAGGGGAAATTGAAAAAATTTCATCTGGTCAAAAAAGGGTGCAGAAGACCAAGCCCTCTTCCGAGGACTTCAAAAACAAGATGGTCATAGCTCAGCGAACGAGATCCGGGTTATAGGACTGTTCTTTCGTCTGGAGAGTATAAATAACCCGTAAAAGTTTTTTTGCAACATGGGTAAGAGCAACGCGGTGTTCCTTGCCCTCGGCGCGCTTCTTGGTGTAGTAGGCTGCAAACGTCGGCTCGTTGTTAACAACGGTCTGTGCGCAGTTCATAATGGCATAGCGCAAGTGGGAAGACCCGTGCTTTACCATTTTTCCCGTGTTTTCCGAAGTACCGGATTGAAAATATCCAGGCTCCAGCCCAGCAAAAGAAAGCAACTTGGCCGGACTTTTGAATCTGGAAAAATCGCCAAATTCAGAAAGGATAACCGCTGTAGAAGCTACACCGATTCCGGGAATGGTCAGCATGGGCGGAGCAAGACCAAGGACACAATCATTAATCTGCAGCTCGATTTCCTCCACCTTGCTTTGGAGTTGGTTGTAGATGTCAATCGTGATCTCCATTTCCTGAAGCAGATAGTCGCAGGTTGAACCGACCGTATTTCTGGCCAGTGTCTTGAGTTCTACAAAATCCACCATGGAGAATCTCCCTCGAGATAGACGCCGCAATGGTTCGTAGGACTTGGAATTCATGTTGGAGATTTTCTCCGGGGAAGCATAATGGGAAAGGATATACAGCGCGGTTGCCGAGAATCTTCCTTTGAAAAAGGGCTTGAACTCAGGAAAAACCTTGTCAAGGATGTTTGTTAACTCCACCAGCTGCCTGCTCCGCTGCCGAATCAGGCTGTCCCGAAATCTTGTTAGTGACTTCAGCTTTTCGAACGTGTAAAATGATGGTGGATAGGGCTTGTACTCTACCGTCATCAGATATTGGGCGATCATGAGAGCGTCTATGGAATCCGTCTTTGTTTTTCTGAGCGATTTGCTGCGAACAAATCGGTTGATCAGAAGCGGATTGAACTCCATGAACGAGAAGCCGTTGTTTTCGAGGAACAGCTTCAGATTTTGCCCATAATGACCGGTTGCTTCAAGCCCTATCTTCTTTTCGCCATCGAGGGCATTAAGTAACTCCCTAAGCAAAGAAAATCCCTCGCAGTCATTCTGGAACGACCACGAGGGTGTGATGACATCGCCAAGTTCATCAACAATGGCGCAGTCGTGCTTGAATTTTGAAATGTCGATTCCTACAAAGTACAATTGGTTTCCTCCTCTATCTGTATTTAAGCACTGCTGTTTCCACAGAAGGCTTGTCCATGTATTCACGCAAATGAAACGTCAAGCGTTACCCAACTGATTACCAATTCAGACAAACCACTGCGGTTTGAGTCACCTCCAAACAGTCTAAGCTGTAGTGCAATAGATACAAATCCGCAGTGCTTGTTCTGATTATAGAGCAGGTAGCTACTCCTGCAATATAACATTTTGAGGAAAGGAGAAATAATTAAAACCACCCCTTTCGAGATGGTTTTAATTATACGTGTGTACTATGATCGCAATTAACTTTTCGACTGCCCGTGGTCGCCTGAAGGATTTCTGTGATAGGGTGACGGATAGAGGAGAGACGGTGATTGTAACCAGGAAAGCAGAAAAAAACGTGGTGATCATCAGCGAGGAACGATTTAATGAGTTGGAGAAGGCAGAGCGGAATGCTGCCTATCTTGGAAAGCTGGAAAGAGGTCTGGAGCAGGTGCGCGCCGGCTTTGGGATTGTGAAAACGATGGAGGAGCTGGAGGCGATGGCGGGCGATGGCACATAACATTACCTTTTCGCCTGACGCCTGGGCAGATTACCTGTACTGGCAGTCAGAGGATAAGAAAACGCTGAAGCGGATCAATAAGCTGCTCCAGGAGCTGCAGCGTGATGGGGCAGTGCAGGGCATAGGAAAAGCGGAGTTGCTGCGGAAGATCAAAGGCATGAGTAAACGTATTGATGATACGAACCGACTTGTTTATACCGTTGAAAATGACAGCATCGTCGTTTTGTCCTGCCGGGGACACTATGAGGACTGATTGGAGGGAGAACTATGTCTCGAAAAGTCTTGCAGATCGGCTATGAGCCGGAGCGTGATCGTCTGACCTGGGACGGCTGGGATATTCACTGCGGCCAGGGTATGGAGGTACTGCTTCCGGATCGGCTCGATGGCGGCACATGGCGGGCCGTCTCCTTTGAGTACAATGACGGGGGATGGTATATGCCAGGTCATCCTGGTGTGTCTCCAGCGGGCCTGTGGGCGCGTGAGAGAGCGGAGGGATGATATGAATTGCCGCTATACGGATGAGCAGCTGAAGGAGGATGTAGAGCGTACTATCGGGATCAGAGCGAAGGATATTGAGAAGATTCAGTTCTGCGGCTTGTGGCATATTCGCTTTCGGGCCTTTGGAACGGACTTTTATTATTACCGTTCTGATTCTGATGATACAGTGCATTTAGTTGAATCGCCCTGGAAATGGGAATGAAGAAAGCCGGCCTTGATTGGCTGGCTTTCTTCTTGTTTTCTGTATTACTATATTGCTATAAAGACAGAAATATAGTAAGATAGATATATAGATTTCTATAAAAATAGAATTGTAGAAATGGAGTGTGACAAATGATAGTAGCAGTAGCCAATCAGAAAGGTGGCGTTGGCAAGACCACCACGGCCCAGGCCCTTGCTGCAGGACTGGCCGGGAAAGGGTACAAGGTGCTGGGGATTGATCTCGATCCCCAGGGAAACTTCTCATCGGCCTGCGGTGTAGAGAACTACAATGTTCCTACAGTCTATGAGGTGATGAAGCGGGGGGCCACGGTCCAGGAGGCCACGCAGCACACAAAGGGTGGCTATGATGTTGTGCCGGCCAATATCATGCTGGCCGGAGCCGAGCAGGAGCTATCCCAGACGGGAAAAGAGCATCGGCTGAAGGAGGCCGTGGCTCCGGTCGCCGGCGACTATGATTTCATCGTGATCGATACACCGCCCTCCCTGGGCGTGCTGACGGTGAATGCATTTACCTGTGCCACAGATATTCTGATCCCCACCACGGCCGGGATCTTCGCCACAGCTGGGATCTCCCAGCTCAATGAGACGGTCACCAGCGTACAGAAGTATTGTAACCCTGGGGTGAAAATCCGTGGTATCCTGTTTACCAGGTTTAATCCCAGGGCGAATATTAGCCGGCAGATCAAGGAGCTGGCGGAGCAGCTGAGTGAGTACATCTCGGCACCGATCTACAAGACCTATATCCGGTCTGCGGTGGCCGTGGAGGAGGCCCAGGCGAACCAGGCCGATATATTTGACTATGCGGGGAAGTCTACCGTAGCAGAAGATTACAGGGCCTTTATTGAGGAGTTTTTGAAAGGAGTTAATGTATGATGGCAGGGAAAGCGAAGTTTGACCAGGAGGCAGCGTTTAAGTCTATTATTGGAGCTGGCCGGGAGTCAGAGGCGGGGAGCCAAGAGATGCCGGCAGGGAAAGAAAAAAAGAAAGATCGGGTGCAGCGGTCGTATTTTCTGGATCGGGATATAGATAAGGCACTGCGGAGAAAAGCGCTGGAAGAAGAAAAGAAATTGACGGAAGTGGTAAATGAGGTCTTAAAAAAAGGACTCACCAAATATTTTTGAAAGGAGATAAAATTATGAGATGTGTAAAATGTGAGCATGACATGGAAGGAGGATATTCTTTAAGATTACATTTTGCAGGAACAATTAGAATTGAAAAAATGGAAATCAAGAAGGATTCTATGCAGCCCAAGGTTTATATTTGCCCGAACTGCGGGAATGTAGAAATATGCGTTGAGCCATCTGCTATGAAAAAGTAAGCAAAGACGAAGAGGGGGAGAAGCCCCCTCTTCGTCTTTAAATTATTAGAATTTTCCAGTGGCCTCTACAACAAATGTGAGGTATTCTTAAAATTATTGGGTGTTTAAAGCATTTAATTCATCCAGAGAATAGTTTTTAGAGGTGGGAATAAAGGTTGCAATATCGTCTGATGGACCATCAATTAGAGATGAAACTTGAGTGAGCTTATTTTGATACCCGGAGATGGAGATAGAAATAGGTGCGTCCGTAAGATCGCTATACTCTTCAATCTTTTCATAATATCCGTCATTCAGGTAGCGGACAACGATATCTGAAGATTTTGAGATATCTGGACAAGAGAAGATGTAAGAATTGTCATATAGCACGTATTGATAACCAGTTCCAGTTTTGAGTAAAGAACCGACTTTTGTTTCTGTTCCGTTTTGGTCGGTATAGAACAGAGATTCACCGATGTTTTGAATAACTTCTCCGTTCGAAAGGAATAACTCGCCACAGCCACCATGATTTATATTCACAATGATACGACGATTGTCAAATTCATCACCAACGATCCAGCCGCGGTCATTCACAGATTGCGGAGTCGTTTGATCTTGGATAGAAGGGGGCGAACTAATTGATGATGATCTGGTTGCGTTAATCAAAGTTTTGACTTTGCTGAGGACAGTCGAGTTACTAACCATCTCTGTATGGTCACCAACTGAACTATAAGTAAACACTTTGCTATTAGAAGCAGCGAGTCCATTTCTGGCACTTTGGGTCAATACGGTTCCATCTCCAGCATTTGAGATAGCGAGGTAGTCGGTGTGATAAGAGCCACTCTCTAAACGATAGTTGATTTTTGAAACTGTATCATGGCCATCTGATACAATGTGATATACGTTAGCGGCATTATAAATTACATGAGAAGACCCATAACCAAGATTAGATAAGAAAGTATCTGCGGTTGAAAACATGGGTTTAACTGTGCCATTTGATTTAAGGGCCCAATCTCTTGTTTTTAGGAAGTTCATAGAACTTGCATAAGTAAGAGTAGATTCTTCTTGCATTAGGAAGAAGGGGTGACGAATGGTTGGTAAAAGTTCATAGGCAGAAGGGAAGTTTGGCACAACTGATTTAATAAAGGAGTTAACAATCAAAGTTCCGACTAAATCATCAAACATTGCGCCGTTTTCGAATACATTTACAGCCTTTGGAGAACCTTGAAATGGGGTGCCTAATGTTATAATTGTTGTTCTGTTTTTTTGACTGGTAGTTGCGTTTTTGATGTATTGACTTGCAACGAGACCTCCCATGCTATGGGCGACAATATAAATTTTGCCATTGTATCCGGAAATTAAGGTGCGTAAAGATTCGGCGGCACCGACACAGGATAAGCGCCAATCATAAGCAAAAAATTTGACATCACAAGTGGAAGAGTTATAGGTATTATAAAGAGTGGTGTATAGGGTTATGTATGTTTCTTGCGTTCCATAGCTATCGCCTATGTATGGTGTAATTGTATAGGAAGGAGTTCCAGTTTCACCACAAGCAATCCACTTGAAGCAGTTAATCGCACTTTCGCTGGAGTCATTAGGACTCCAGACAAGTGTAGAACCGTATTTTAGTTCTGATCCCATAGTGCCTGGGACAATAATAATAACATCTTTGTTTACAGCAGCAGTGCTTATATTTTCACCGAGCGGTAGGGGAGCAGAGTCTTTTTCTGAGGTAGCGGCAACAGGGAGTAGAAAGGCAGAGCAAATGCACGATATGAGGAAAAGCGATAAAATTCGTTTATACATGATTGGACTCCTTTCTTTGTTTTAGAGTTTTTAATAGAATAAAGCTGAGCGCAGCTATATTCCCCAAGAAGAATGGAGCGGAAAAGAAAGCTAAAGTTACTCCATGATTTAAGTGCTCTGGGCCAAGCATGAAGTAGGTTTTATCACTGGAAAATGTAATGAGGCCAGAGGCACGCAATTCACTATAAGACCAAAGAGAAAAAGAAATAAGAGGAATAAACCATGAAATCTTGTTTAATTTTTTTGTGGAAAATGTTTGTATCTTATAGCCAGTAATAAATATGAGAAGTGATAAAAAGTATAAGGATATCCCTAATAAATCCTCTTTTAATAGAAATAAAAGTGATTTTATCCAGAACATAATAAATTACCTCTATATCAGTATATGTTGCAATAAGGAAGATTAAGCGTAATACACAATATCCACACAAACATTATACCGCAATTCAGCAGAAATGTCAAAAAAATAGTTGCCGCTAAGAATGTAGGAAATTACGTATAGCGGTTTACCCGTTTATATGATGAACGGGTAAACCGTTATACGGTTAATTTTGTGGTTATGTTGACAACCTCCGCAACGTATGGTAAGATGTTCTTGGATAGGAAAGGCTGCGGTAGACGCTGGATCGAAGCCTTGAAAGAAAGGGGGTATGGATGGCGGCTGCGAGTGGTGTGTGATTGGCAGCAGAAGTAAAGAATGAAGCTCGTCTGGGCGAGGGTAAATAGTAATTAGGCCCAGAGCGTCTTGGCTGGC
>OGDY01002911.1_pt1 | contig 14660 bp, 10 predicted proteins | sample 1570341 | NCBI WGS metagenome assembly OGDY01 (sample SAMEA2581972, study PRJEB24529) | metagenome | biome: Human gut stool | place: China | collected 2011 | reverse complement strand
ATGCTCCTTCCGCGTGCAGCTTTTTGGTGCTTCGCCTAAGCCCTTGTTTGCTCCCACAACTTTCCGTGAAGAACCAACTATTGTGCCTTTGCGCAGTTTTCCGTTACTGAATCTTGAGAATCCAGCCTTCGGGCGCTTCGATTTCGCACTGCTGGATGCCGCGCAGGGTCGTGTACAGCTTCGTCAGCACGGGGCCCATTTCGTCCATGCCGGAGGGAATGCGAATCTCCTTGCCGTGGTCGTTAATCAGACCGACCGGGCTGATGACCGCCGCCGTGCCGCACAGGCCGCATTCCGCGAAATCAGGCACTTCCGAGAAATACACCTCGCGCTCTTCCACCGGCATATGCAGGTACTTTTCCGCCACGACGAGCAGGCTGCGGCGGGTGACGGAGGGCAGGATGGAGTCGCTCTTGGGCGTGACCAGCTTGCCGTCCTTGGTGACGAAAATGAAGTTCGCGCCGCCGGTTTCCTCCACCTTCGTGCGGGTTGCCGCGTCAAGATACATGTTCTCCGCGAAGCCTTCGCGGTGCGCTTCCATAATTGCGTGGAGGCTCATGGCGTAGTTCAGACCTGCCTTGATGTTGCCCGTGCCGTGGGGGGCTGCGCGGTCGTAATCGCTCACCTTGATGGCAATCGGCTTCGCGCCGCCCTTGAAGTACGGGCCGACAGGTGTGCAGAAAATGCGGAATTCAAACTCCGTCGCGGGCTTCACGCCGATGACACTGTTCGTGCCAATCATGAACGGGCGGATGTACAGGCTCGCGCCCGTGCCATACGGCGGCACAAAATCCGCATTCGCCGCGACGACCTGCTTCACCGCGTCCACAAACTTGTCCACCGGGAAGGGCGGCATTTCCAGCCGCGCGGCGCTGTCCGCCATGCGCTTGGCGTTCATGTCCGGGCGGAAGCAAACGATATGCCCGTCCTTGGTATAATACGCCTTCATGCCCTCAAAGCACGCCTGGCAATACTGGAAGACGCAAGCGCATTCATTCAGGGTGATGTTTGCGTCGGTTTCCAGCCCGCCTTCGTCCCACTGACCGTCCTTGTAGCGGCAAACGTAGCGATAATCCGTCTTGATATAGCCGAAGCCGAGATTGCTCCAGTCGATGTTTTGCTTGCTCATTGCTCATACACTCCTTTTGGTGGATTTCGCCTTTATTATAGGACGAAATGCGGCTGATTGCAAGCGAATGACTGTACTGCTGGTGTTTTTACGACGGAACGTGTCATTCGCGGCGGAAAATCATTCGACAGAAGTTGTACAAGTGCGGCTTGACGCTGGTATGGTCATGCTGTGTATTTGTCAGCTGATGCCAAACGAGCTCTTCGCCATTGAGCTGAAGAACTTGTCGATAGCCCGAAGGTGCGGACGTAACAACACCGTCAGCGCGGGAAGCGCTGATGAGCAGCAGCTCCGGCTTTGTGTCTCCGAAGGTCAGCTCCGATTCCTGAAGCTGCCCCGGATGATCAGCAGAGCCGGGAATCGGTGTCAAACCGGGGGCTGGTGCGACTGCACCTACCCACGCGAACAACTCTGGATGCGTCAGGGCGATGAACAGAGACTCACGCCCGCCCATGGAAAAGCCGGTAATAGCGGTCTGCTCGCGCCCCGTCGCGGCGGCAAAATTCTGCTGGATAAAGGGCATCAAATCTGCCGTCAAGTCGTTGACGAAATTGTCATAGCAAAGCGAATTGCGCAGGTTCATGCCTGTGCAGGAACGAAGCTCCTGGTCACAGAAGATGTAGGGGAGAACGACGATCATTTCTTCTGCCTCGCCGGATGCCCAGAGATTGCCCAGCATGACATTCAGTCCGACTGCATCGCGCGCCATCCAGTCCTGCGTGTCCCAGTAGCCGTGGAGAATGTACAGGACGGGATAAGTACGCTGCTCATCGTAATCCGTTGGCAGCAGCACGTTGACCGGGGTATCCCGATGCGCTGTGCGTGAATAGTAGGTGTACTTCTGAAACGTCGGGTAGGAAACACCCTCCTGCCGCGCAAAAACAGCATCCGGTGCAAGCTCTGTGAGCATCTGACGGTACGTCTGCATGGTGTGAGCCTCCTTCTGAACAATTGTGTTTGGCTCTTCTGCAAAAGCAGCAGGAACGCTGTTCATCAGCAGGAAAGCGCCTGACAGCAGGGCAGCACAGCGGCTGACAATGGAACGCATCCTTACTCTACCTCGATTCATGGCTTTTCTGTTATACTATTTCCAGATTCACCTGCGCCATCTGCTTGCGCCTTTTCCCTTCTGGCGTCCGCTCATTCCACTTAGCGTAGCGCTGCTACGCTGCGTTTCATTCACGTTAGCCAGAATGAAAAACTCGCGGCGCATCTTGGCGCATTCTTATCTGGAAATAGTATTATATTACCATGCCTTTGAGGAAATTACAATGGAAAAGCGGAAAAATGCACGAAAAAGAGACTCGGAGTTTCCTCCGAGCCTCTGGGGATGCGAGATTACTTCTCGTAGTGAGCGGATTCGCCAGCGATGCGGCCGAAGACGACCGTGTCGGTCAGTGCGTTGCCGCCCAGACGGTTCGCGCCGTGGATGCCGCCGGTCACTTCGCCCGCAGCATACAGACCAGGAATCACGTTGCCGTTTTCATCCAGCACCTGCGCATTCACGTTGATGCGCACGCCGCCCATCGTGTGATGCACGGTGGGAATGCGGGCAGCCGCGTAGAAGGGCGCGGTGTCGATGGGGGTCTTGTAGAGGGTACGGCCGAATTCGTCCGGCGTGCCCGCAAGGTCGCCGCCTTCTGCGTGACGGTTGAATTCCGTGACAGCCGCAATCAGCGTGTCCGCCGGAACGTTCATCTTTTCCGCCAGTTCTTCCAGCGTGTCCGCCTTCACCGCGCGGCCGGCTTCCACCAGCTGGTTCGCGGTTTCGCCGAAGTTGTTGCGTTCGTCGCCCGTGGGATAGGTGTCGGAGTCCATGACGACCCACATGTACGCATCGGTCTGCGCGAACAGGGCGTTGGTCATGTCGTCGCGGCGGCCGCCCTCGTTGACGAAGCGGTTGCCTTCCTTGTTGATGAAGATACGGGTTTCCACGTCATGCTCGATGTTGCCGGACAGGGAGCCGGTCACCGGGTCGCCCAGCGGCAGCAGCTGAATGTTGCCCATCTGCACAAAGTCAGCACCCAGCTTCTGCATCATCTTGATGCCGTCGCCGGTCGCGCCCGCGTGGTTGGTGCTCTTGATGCTGTCGCCCAGATCCGCCCACTGCGTGTTGTACGCGCTGCGCAGTTCGACGTTCGCCGCGAAGCCGCCCGTCGCCACAACGACGCCCTTGGACGCCTTGACGGTCACGGTGTTGCCCGTTTCGCCCGTCGCCACGACGCCGCAAGCCTTGCCGTTTTCGTCCACAAGGATTTCCGTCGCACGGGTGTTCAGCATCACGTCCACGTTGTCGTGGCTGTCGATGTAGTTCATGTAGGCCTTGAAGAAGCCAGTGCCCAGCGGTTCAACCGGCTTGTGGGCGCGCGGCCACAGACCGCCGGTCACGGTGAACAGCCCAGCGGTGTCGTCCTGGAACTCCATGCCCAGATCCATCAGCCACTGCACGCCGTCCCACGCATTGCTCACCAGCGTGTGCACCAGCAGGGGATCGCCCTGATAGTCACCGCCGGAAAGCGTCTGGGTGTAGTGCCATTCGACAGAGTCGTTGTAGGCAATCGCCTGCTCGGAGCGGTCATTCACCGCGTTGAGCGCGCCGCCCGCCAGAATGGTATTGCCGCCGACCTTGCCCATCTTTTCCAGCACCAGCACCTTGGAGCCGAGCTGATTCGCCTGCACAGCCGCCGCCAGACCAGCGCCGCCGCCGCCGATGACCACGATTTCCGTCTCGATGGTGACGTCCTCCGCCTTTTCGACGACAGTCTCCACCTTCGTAGACCACTTCACGGTGTCCAGACCCGCCTTGGTCACAGCGTCCAGCACAGCCGCCATGATGGCATCGGAGGTCTTGGTCGCGCCCGCAACCGCGTCAACGTTCGCGGTCTGCTGCTCGACGATGAGACCCGGAATCTGCGCCACAGCCGGATCAGAAATGCCGGCGGTGTCGCCATTCTTGGTCACTTCGATGGCGGTCACTGCGCCGTTTTCATCCACGGTCACAGCCACTTCGATGGCACCCTTGCCACCGATTTCGCTGTCGCCGACGCCCGTAAAGACGCCCGCGTCCGCGCTCGCAGCGCTGCACAGGGTCAGCAGCATCGTCAGCGCCAGCAGGAGAGAAAGGAACTTCTTCATGGTTCTCCTCCTTATTCGTTTGGTCGAAATGGCAGAAGAAGCATCTGCCGTATATTTTATTATACAATAACTCGACGATGGTTGGCAAGGGGAAATGACGCTTTTTTCACAAGCAAAATAGGCGATTTTTGCAAAAAGAAAGGTTTTCGGCAGGAATTTCGCGGTTTGAGGGCGAATTGTGTTCATGGAAAAAGCAAATCCGGCATTGCGCCGGGTGGAAAAGAGGAACTATCGGATGGATGAAACGCAATGTCTGCGGATGATTAGGGCTTCGCTTGCCCCCTCAACCGGCTGTACGGAACCGGCGGCAATTGCCCTCAACGCGGCGACGGCGCGCAAGGCGGCGCAGGGGACTGTCACGCAGGTGACGGCGCGGCTGGATGCGTACCTGTTCAAAAACGCCATGGGCGTGGGTATTCCGGGCGCGGATGAGCGCGGCGTGGACTTGTGTGTGGCGCTGGGCATCACAGCGGGCGACGCGGACGCGGGCATGAACGCGCTGCACACGGTGACGGCGGAGCAGCTGGCGGCAGCAAAGGCATTGCGCGGCTGCGTGAAAGTCGAAATCGTCGACGGCGTGAGCGGATTATATATTGAAACGATTCTGCACACGGACTGCGACGCGGTTCGTGTGGTCACGGTGGGTGCGCACGATCATATCGCCCTTGTCGAACATGCGCCATTTACCGAAGCGCCTGCCGAGCAGGAATCGGTGGAGGAAGGCGGCGCGCACTGCGGGTCGCTGGCGGAATTTATCGCCTTTGCGGACACGGTTGCGCTGGATAAATTGGCGTTCCTCCGCGACGCGCTGACCATGAACCGAACCATCTACGACCGCGCGATGTCGGATGAGCTGGCGCACTGCGTTCTGCCGAAAATCACGCTGGATGACCCGTCACTCTGCGCGTCGGCGAAGCGGATGGCGGGCGCGGCGTCCTACGCGCGGATGCACGGTGTTCCGCTGCCGGTGATGACCGCGACGGGCAGCGGCAATCAGGGCATCACGCTCTTTTTGACGGTGGATGCGGCGGCGCGCTATTTCAGCATCCCGGAGGAAAAGGAACTGCGTGCGATTGCGCTGGCGGCGCTGGCGAACGTGTACATCAAAAGCTTCATCGGCCCCCTGTCGAGCGTGTGCGCGTGCGGCGTGGCGGCAGGATTGAGCGCGTCGCTGGGGGTCGTGTACCTGCTGGGCGGCGGCGAAGGCGAGATGGTGCAGGCTGCGCGGAATATCCTCGGCTCTGTCAGCGGCATGATTTGCGACGGCGCGAAGGAAGGCTGCGCGAGCAAGGTCGCCCTGAGCGCGGGGCTTGCGGTGGAAGCCGCGTGTCTGGCACTGGAAGGCGGCGGCATCCACGCGCAGGACGGCATTCTGGATGACAGCTTTGACCGCCTGATTGCGCACCTCGGCGAGCTGGTCTGCGTCGGCATGGGCAGCACGAACAGCACGATTGTGCACATTATGAAGGACGAGAAGGGGTATGCGGCATCGTGCTGACATCCCGAACATGAGAATAATACTATTTCCAGATTCAACTGCACCATCTGCTTGCGCCTTTTCCTTTCTGGCGTCCGCTCATTCCACTTAGCGTAGCGCTGCTACGCTGCGTTTCATTCACGTTAGCCAGAATGAAAAATTCGCGGCGCATCTTGGTGCATTTTTATCTGGAAATAGTATAAAGGCTTTGGAAGAGCGCATGATGCTTTTCCAAGCCCTTTTTCTTGTGCGGACGAGAAAATCTCCATAATAAAAGACGGTGCAGCCTGCGCCGCACCGTCCAGTGAGGGTAAAGTAGGAGAAATTACGCCTTGGCGGCCTTCCTGGCGCGCTTCTTTTCTTCGAGGAACGCCCAGACGTAGCCGTTGATCATGTTCGCGCTGTACACGCCGGAGATGATGCCGACGATGATGGGCAGGGCGAACTCGCGGATGGAGGAAACGCCGAAGATGTACAGGCTGACAATCGTCACCAGCGTGGTCAGCGTGGTGTTGATGGTGCGGCCGAGGCACTCCTTGATGGAGCGGTTGACGACATCCACGCGCGGCGTGGAGGACGGCATCTTGCGGGCGTTCTCGCGGATGCGGTCGAAGATGATGATGGTGTTGTTGATGGAGTAGCCAACAATCGTCAGCATCGCCGCGATGAAGGAAGAATTCATCTGCACGAAGGAGCGCAGGATGACCATGAAGGAAAGCATGATCAGCACGTCATGCACCAGACCCAGCACCGCCGCCGCGCCGGAGTTGAAGTCGAAGCGGATGGCGATGTAGATGAGCATGCACAGCGCGGCAATCAGCACAGACAGGAAGGCGTTGCGCAGCAGCGTCGCGCCGGCAACCGGGCCGACGTAGTTCACGTCGCCGTAGATGGCGGCGTTCGGGTACTTCGCCTGCAAGGCTTCGGTGATGGAAGCCTGCACGCCCTGCACGCCGTCTTCGTCAATCGCCTTGATGCGGATATTGATGGAATCCTTGCCTGTGCCCTGCACGGACACGGCGTAGTCCTTCAGACCGATGCCGTTGAGCACACCCTCGATGTCGGACTGCGTGACGGCTTCGCCCATGGTGTACTGCATGGACATGCCGCCGGAAAAGTCGATGCCGACGTTGATGCCCATGCCGAACAGGCTCAGCAGCAGCGCCAGCACCATGATGCCGGCGGAAATCATCAGGCACTGCTTGGAGTAATTCTTGATTGTCATATTACTTGGCCTCCTTTGCAGACTGAACGCCGGAGGTGAAAGCGCTCACGTTCCAGTTCTTGAGCTGGATAAACTGCTTCATCAGGAAGCGAGTGACCAGCAGCGCCGAGAACAGGGACACGATAACGCCCAGCAGCAGCGTCTTGGCGAAGCCCTGCACAGAGCCGGTGCCGAAAATCATCAGCACGATGGCGGCGATAATGGTGGTCACGTTCGCGTCGATGATGGCGCTCAGCGCGTTGTGGAAGCCAGTCTTGAGGGCAACCTTCAGGCTGCGGCCCGCGCGGACTTCCTCATTGAAGCGCTCGAAGATAACGACATTGGCGTCTACCGCCATGCCGATGCCCAGCACGATACCGGCAATGCCCGGCAGGGTCAGCTGAATGCCGGGGAAAACCGCCAGCACCCAGAACAGCACGATTGTGTAAATGCACAGCGCCCAGGAGGCGACCACGCCGTTCAGGCGGTAGCGGACAATCATGATGAGCATGACCAGCGCGATGCCGATGATGGCTGCGAAAACGGAGGTGGACAGCGCATTATCGCCCAGCGTGGCGGAGACGGTATCAACCTTCTGCTGCGTCAGCACCAGCGGCAGCGCGCCGGACTGAATCTGCGCGGCGATGGTCTGTGCGCGATCCATCGTGAAGTTGCCGGTAATCTGACCGGAGCCGCCGGTGATGGCGGACTGCACGGTGGGCGCCATCAGCTTCTCGCCGTCCAGATAGATGCCCAGCGTCTTGCCGATGTTCTGGCTGGTCATGTCGGCAAAGAGCTTCGTGCCGGCAGCGGTCAGCTGGAAGGAAATCGCCCACTGACCGTCCTGCGTCATGGCGGCCTGCGCCAGACGGACGTCAGAGCCGGTCATGAAGGTGTTGCCGTCGGGATCCTTGAACTCCAGCAGCGCGGGTTCGCCGATCAGGTTCAGGATTTCGCTGGGGTCAGAGACATCCGGGATTTCGACGCGGATGCCGCTCGCGCCCAGTACCTGCACGGTGCTTTCGGCATAGCCCTTGTCGGTCAGACGGGACTGGATGGCGGAAACGGTCGCGTCCAGCAGGTCAGAGAAGTTCGCGTCGTTGCCCTCGGGCGCTTCGGCGCTGTACTCCACATACACGCCGCCGCGCAGGTCAAGACCCAGAGAAATGGCCTGCGGCCAAGCATCAGCGTTGGTCGTCGGCAGCCACGGCAGGAGCTTCCACAGCCCGTCGCCGCTCAGGGGCATACCGGTCACGCCGACGATGCCGAAGACCACGGTCAGCACCAGCACGATGGCCAGTGCGACGATGGATTTCGTCTTCGTATTCTTCATGAGAATGCTTCCTTTCATTCTTTTCATGGGGAAGTGGACAGTCAGCGGACACCCTCTATCCGGCGCTGCCCTCCAAATGGAACGCGATGTACACCGTGCGGACGTAGCTTCGCCCGGTGATGAGCCATCCGCAGCCATCCGCGCGGGTCAGCACCGGCATGGGGGGATGCGCTGGCAAGGCAGCAGGGCGGTGCAGCGCCTCCTGTGCGGCGGATGCGGATGCTGCGGCGCTCTCCGGCGCGGGCAAAGCAGCCGTCATCACTGCCGGAATACCGGGCGGGGTAGGGGAGGATTCAGCAGAAGCGGATTCCGGGGCGACGACAAGCTGCCGCATCCCCAGCAGCAGAAGCGCCGTCAGGCACGCAAAAAAGACCGCACGTCCCACATGCTTCACCGCGCTTCCTCCCTTCTGCCGAAAAACGAAATTTGTCCCCTGCACGAATGATTCATTCCGCATGGGCACACATACATTTATTATACCGCTTCTTTCCCGTTTCGTCAATGTAACAAGCGGATTTTTCCGGGCAGAATCCGAAAAAATCCACTTTCGCGGACGAAAAACGCACAATTTGAACATTTTCGGCGTTTTTGTCCGCTTGCACTTGCGCGGCAGATGTGATAGGATAAGAGAAAACCGGGGAAAATGCTTTCCGGCGAATTTCAGAAAGGAATGAACAAAATGCCCTACTATTATTATTGGGACTGGACGTATCTGCTGATTATCCCCGGTCTGATTCTCGGCCTGATTGCGCAGGCGAAGGTGAAAAGCGCCTATGCGCAGTGCAGCCGGATTCCCGCCAAGTGCGGTCTGACGGCGAGTCAGATGGTCGCGGATTTGCTCCGCCGCAACGGCAACACCCGCGTGCGCGTCGGGCATGTGTCCGGCGAACTGACCGACCACTACGACCCGTCGAAGGAAGTTCTCAATCTCTCCGACGGCGTGTACAGCAGCAACAGCATTGCCGCGATGGGCGTCGCCGCGCACGAGGCGGGCCACGCCATGCAGAAGCTGGAGAACTACGCGCCGCTGAACCTGCGCTCCGCCATCGTTCCGGCGGTGAACATCTCTTCGTCGCTCTCCACGCCGATGTTCATTCTCGGCTTGATTTTCGCGTGGCAGCCGCTGGTGTACATCGGCATCGGCTTGTTCGCCGCATCGACTGTGTTCGCGCTGGTGACGCTGCCGGTGGAGTTTGACGCAAGCAAGCGCGCGATTCAGATGCTGTCCGAAGGCGGGTACATTTCCGGCGCGGAGGAAGAGCGGAATGTTCGGAAAGTGCTGAGCGCCGCCGCGCTGACGTATGTGGCGGCGGCGGTGACGAGTTTGCTGTCGCTGCTGCGGCTTATCCTGATTGCCAAGCGCAATGACCGCAACTAAAAAGGGATAAACACGCGGAAAAAGCAGGGAAAAGCGACCAACTCAATCGCGCGAAGGGGTCAAGGGGCGGAGCTCCCTTGTGGGGTTTGGGGCAACGCCCCAACCGTTCCTCGTCCGACCAACTCCAAGGAAGTCGCCAATAAAGGCGCAGGCAGCGAAGCGTCCCTGCCCGTAACTTCGCGCTCCCGCAGGAGCGCCCCCAAGAGGCTCTTTTCACCAACTATGCTGTGTCGCGCCAGATGGGCGCGACCAAATCGCCCGTCTTTCCCATTCCTGCACCACGCCAACCGCGAAAAAGGACAATTATGCTAAGATACACCAAGAAAGGCATCGAGAGCAAGGAACGCATCGGGACACTGCCCCTGCGCATGTCGAGCCTCCTCCGCTATCGGGGCGTCAATACCCCGGAGGAAGCGGAGCGCTTCCTGCATCCGTGCCTGACCGATTTGCTTGACCCCTTCACCATGCCCGGCATGGAGAAGGCTGTATCCATCATCCGCCAAGCCGTCCGGGAGCAGTGGGGCATCACCATCTACGGCGACTACGATGTCGACGGCATCTGCGCGACGAGCATCATGCTCGAAACCCTGCGCGACCTCGGCGCACAGCACGTCCGCCCGTATATCCCTTCGCGCCACGAAGAGGGCTATGGGCTGAATGCCGACGCGATTGAGCTGCTCGCGAAGGAAAGCCGACTGCTGCTGACCGTGGACTGCGGCATCACCAATCTCGATGAAGTCGCGCTGGCGAAAAAGCGCGGCATGACTGTCATCGTCACTGACCATCACCAATTGGCGGAAAAGCTGCCCGAAGCCGATGCAGTGCTGAATCCGCTGATTGAGCCGTATGCGTTCAAGCGGCTGTGCGGCGCGGGCGTCGCGCTCAAAATCACGCAGGCGCTGCTGGGCATGGATGGCGTCGAAAAGCGGATTGACCTCGCCGCCCTCGCGACCGTCGCGGATATTGTGCCGCTGATGGAGGAAAACCGCGTCATCGTCCGCGAAGGCATGATGCGCATGGGGACAAGCGCGCGTCCGGGATTGAAGAAACTGATGGAGCTGGCGCAGGTCAGCCAGCCTGTCAATACAGGGCATCTGGGCTTCCGCCTTGCGCCGAGACTGAACGCGGGCGGGCGGCTCGAAACCGCCGAACAGTGCGTCAAACTCCTGACGACGAAGAACGAAGCCGAAGCGACTGCCATTGCCTCCCACTTGAACGGCCTCAATCAGGAGCGTCAGGCGATGGAAAAGCAGATTGTCGAACAGGCGATTTCCGCGATTTCGGCGCAGGTGAATTTCCGCACGGATTTCGCCATCGTCATCCTTGGTCAGGAGTGGAACAACGGCGTGATTGGGCTTGCGGCAGGGCGCATCTGTGAAAAGTACCATTTCCCGACGATTGTGTTAAGTCAGCACGGCGACCTTGCCGTCGGCTCGTGCCGGTCGATTCCCGGCGTGGATATTCATCAGATGCTGACGGCGTGCAAGGCGCTGTATCAGGCGGAAGGGCACGGGCAGCTGTTCGAGCGCTTCGGCGGACATTCGCAGGCGGCGGGGCTGACCATCCGCGCGGAGCTTGTGCCGGAACTGCGGCGGCTGCTCAACCGCGTCATCCCGCAGGGCGACAACTGCGACTTGACGTGCTACATCCCGCAGAAGGAGTATGAACTCGAAGTGCCGCTCGAAGCGGTGAACATGGCGCTCATCGACGAGCTGAATCAGCTTCAGCCGACCGGCTACGGCAACCCAAACCCGGTGCTGATGGCGCGCGGACTGCATGTGCAGGAGGCGCGGCGCGTCGGCGTGGGCGGGGCACACCTGAAGCTGACGCTGCTCGACGGCGCGAACGTGCGCGGCGGCATCGGCTTCCAGCAGGGAGATTTGGCAGACCGCGGTTATGAGCGCGTGGACGTGCTGTTCTCGCCGGAAGTGAACGAATTCCGCGGAGAGCGGACGGTGCAGCTGAATGTCGCCGCGATGAAGCAGACGGGCGGCAGTCTGCTCTGGCCGGACGAGAAAATGATTTTCTCCGCGCTCTTGCAGGAATTGACAGCCCTCGCGTCGAATTACAACACTTTATCATCAGGCGATACGCAGGCGAAAATCCTGCCCCTGCGGACGAATCAGCTGCGCGAGAAACTGCGGCTCGGACGCGGCGTGCTGATGATTGCCCATCAAAGCGCGTGGGCGAAGGACGTCCTCAGCGGAGGCGAAGCCGACACGGATGTGGGGCAGGTGCGGGACGCGCGCGCGTTCAACACCGTGCTGTTCGCGCCGGATGTGGAAAAGCTGCGGGATGACTGGCGCGATGTGGTGCTGCTGGACGGCGAAACGCTGCCGGGGCTTAAGGACCTTATCCGGCAGAAATGCCCGAACGCGCGCCTGTGGTGCTTGTCGGATGCGCCGGATGACCTGCGGATGCAATTGTCGGCGATGACCGTCTCCGAGGATACCCTGCGCGGGCTGTACCGGCGGCTGCTGCGCGGCGGCACGATGGCGGCATCCGCCCTGGCGCAGGACTGCGGCATGACGGAAGAGCAGGTGCTGACCGGACTGACCGTCTTTGGGCAGGTGGCGCTGGTTTCCTTCAAGCTCGACCCGTATCAGCTGACGCTGCTGCCGATGCACAAGGTTGCGCTGACGGACAGCCCGCTGCGGAAATACCTGATAACCCATTATGCTGCGGAAACGCAGATGTAACCCGAACCACATTTTTTCGGGGAGGAGGATGAAATATGACTTATACCGTTTATGAGGCCATGCCGCTGAGCCAGATGCTGGCGCGCGTGCAGAAGTATTATCCCGGCGACGGGTACAAGCTGGTAGAAAAAGCCTATTTATTCGCACAGGAGGCGCACAAGAATCAGTACCGCAAAAGCGGGGAGCCGTATTTCACCCATCCGTGCTTTGTCGCCAGCATTCTGGTGGAATTGTCCCTTGACCCGCCGACGATTGCCGCCGGGCTTCTGCACGACACGGTGGAGGACTGCGAGGGCATCACGCTGGACACCATTCGGCAGGAATTCGGCGAGGAAGTCGCCATGCTGGTGGATGGCGTGACGAAGCTGAACAAACTCGATTTCGCCGACAAGGAAGAAGCACAGGCGGAATCGCTGCGCAAGATGATTCTGGCGATGGGCAAGGACATCCGCGTTGTGCTGATTAAGCTGGCTGACCGCCTGCACAACATGCGGACGCTGAAATTCCAGAAGGAAGAGCGGCGCGTGGCGATTGCGCGCGAGACGCTGGACATCTATGCGCCGATTGCGCACCGGCTGGGCGTGTACGCCATCAAGCAGGAACTGGAGGACTTGTCCCTGCGCTACATCGACCCGGTTGGGTACGAGAACCTGGTGCAGAAGGTCGGGCAGAAGCGCTCGGAGCGGGAAGAGAATATCCGCATGGTCATCGACGAGTTGTCCGCCAAGCTGGATGAGCAGCATATCCACCACACGATTGACGGCCGCCCGAAGCACTTTTACAGCATCTACCGCAAGATGGTGCTGCAAAACAAACCGTTCGACCAGATTTATGACCTGATTGCGATTCGCGTGCTGGTGGACTCCGTGCCGGATTGCTATGCCGTGCTGGGCATCGTCCACACGCTGTGGAACCAGATGCCGGGGCGCTTCAAGGACTACATTTCCGTCCCGAAGGCGAACATGTATCAGTCCCTGCACACAACGGTCGTCGGCGGGCGCAAGATGCCGTTTCCGTTTGAGGTGCAGATTCGTACCTGGGAGATGCACCGCATCGCGGAATACGGCATTGCGGCGCACTGGCGCTACAAAGAGGGCGGCGGCGCGGCGAACGACTTGGACTCCAAGCTCTACTGGGTGCGGCAGATTCTGGACTGGCAGAGCGACACGCGCGATTCCCGCGAATTCCTGGATACCCTGAAAACCGACCTCTTCTCCGAGGAAGTGTTCCTCTTCACCCCCAAGGGCGACGTTATCAGTATGCCCAAGGGCGCGACGCCGCTGGATTTTGCCTACCGCATTCATTCCGCCGTGGGCAACAAGTGCGTCGGCAGCAAAATCAATGGGCGCATCATGCCGCTGGACACGCCGCTGGAAACGGGCGACCGCGTGGAAATCATCACCAGCGCATCGTCGAAAGGCCCGAGCGCGGACTGGGTGCGCATCTGCAAAACCCCGCAGGCGCAGGCGAAAATCCGCGCGTTCCTGAAAAAGGAGTACCGCGAGGAAAACATTGAGACGGGCCGCGCGATGGTGGAACGCGAATGCCGCCGCCGCGGGCTGAATCCGTCGGATGTGATTAAGCCGGAATATTATGATTCGATTCTCAAAAAGTATGGTTTTACGGCGCTGAATGACATTTACAGCGCGGTCGGCTATGGCGGCATGGCATCGGTGTACGTTGTGTCGCGCCTGGTGGATGAGCAGCGGACGCAGACGGCGCAGGCTGCCCCGAAGGCGGAAGAACTGCTCGCGCTGACAGAAGAAAATCAGCCGCAGCGCAAGGCCTCCGGCAAGGCGAACCACGGCATCATCCTGCCCGGAAACGAGGATATGGATATCCCCGTGCGCTTCGGCAAGTGCTGTTCGCCCGTGCCGGGGGACGACATTGTGGGCTTCATCACCCGCGGGCGCGGCGTGACGATTCACAAGGCGGACTGTGTGAACGTCCTGCGCGGCGAAGCGGAACGCCGGGTGCAGGTGGCGTGGGCGGACGGCGACACGGGCACGGGCTTCTGCGTGTCCATCAAGATTGTCGCTTACGACCACACGAACCTGCTGATTGAGCTGGCGACCATCATCGGCGACGCGAATGTGCCGATTAAGACGGTCAACACCGAGCTGGACGAAAAGAACCGCATCGCGACCTTCCGCTTCGTCCTCGAAGTGAAATCCCGTGAGCAGATGGACAAGCTGGTGAAGCTGCTGCAGCGGAAAACGGACGTCATCGACGTATTCAGAGTGCAGGGGTGACCCAAGGGGCTTTGCCCCTTGACCCCAGCAGGGGCGCTGCCCCTGCACCCTGC
>OGDY01002899.1_pt1 | contig 14683 bp, 12 predicted proteins | sample 1570341 | NCBI WGS metagenome assembly OGDY01 (sample SAMEA2581972, study PRJEB24529) | metagenome | biome: Human gut stool | place: China | collected 2011 | reverse complement strand
TTTTGGTTCCTTTTGTACGCACAAAAGGAACGCCCCGGCGGCGAGCCGTACAGGCCTTCACCCTTCGGTAACTTCGTGACGCCTTTAGGCGACTACAATCTATCCCCGCCGGGCAGGCGTACCGGCCTTGCACCCTGCAAAATCAACGCCCCGCCGTTAGGCGACTACAATCTTGACCTAAAAATTCTTTTACTACTTTTCTTTACAGAAAAGGAACGCCCCCGCTGGGTAGGCGTGCTCCCAAAGCCTTGCACAAGGCCACACCCGCCGCCAGACGACCACCAACCTGCCCCAAAATATCATAATAAATCCCAGCAAGCTTTCCCCTAATAAATCCACATCCTATATAAATCTCACCCATCAATCCCCAATCCTGTAAACTTTTCATTAAAAAAAGTGAAATATTAACCTTTGGGCTGCAAAAAAGGCTCCATTTTGCCGTATTAGTGAAAGGACTTTTTCCACCGGCAAAAAAATCTTTTCCTGTCGGTCTCTCTCCCCGACCAAATAAATCGAGAGCCTTTCGGCCCCACCGGTCAAACAGGGGCGCCGGTCTATCGTTTCACCTTTTCAGCAGACCTCATCGGGCAATTTGGGGGGCTGCCTTAAGCGGGAACCTGCCTCCCAACAGCACCTTGAAAATTGAATAAAAAATCTCCCCCGTACACTTGGTACGAGGGAGATCCGAAATCTCTGCTATTTGCTGTCACTTATCCGGCTTTTTTGCGCCGGAAGGAGATCACTGCGACACAGGTGCCGATGGCAAAAGCCCCCAGAGCCGCCGCGTAAACCCACCAGCTCACCGGATGGGTTTCATCGGGTGCTGCCTCCACGGTAAAGTGGGTGGTGGCATCTCCCCTTGCCGAGCGAATGGCCAAAGTATGCTCCCCTTCGGCCAACTGCTCCAGGTAGCTTTCCCGCAGCTCTACGATGATGTTGCCTTCCCCATTCCGCTTCTCGTAGCTTTCGGAGGGCAGCACCGCGCCATCTACCAGCACCTCGGCAAAGTCCTCAAACGCCGCGTTGGAGCGGAAGGTGAGGGTGCTGCTTTCGCCTTTTTTCCATCGGGCGTCGTTGCCCTGGATGATGCTCGGCGGCACCTTTTCGGTTACTGTATTCTCCGCGGTGAGCTCCGTTTTGCCGTTCGCGTCCGCAAAGTACTTATCACAGGCGGTGCAGTGCCAGCATTCCACCCGGCCATTGGCCGCCGCTGTGGCGGCTATCGCCTCCAGCTTTTCCAGGGAGGCGTGGCGGGTGGGGTCGGTCTTGCCGTATTTGGCGCCGCACAGGATGCAGCTTGCCCGCTGGGTGCAATTGGGGGTGCCGCCGTAGCACTTCCCGTTTTGCTGGTCGAAGCAGCCGCTGGCCGTGCAGCGGCGGGTATGGGTCCCATCCCCATTGGAGCGCCAGGGGCCCCACTGATGGATGGTACCGGGGTCCGGCTCATCCTTGCTGTCATCCGGCCGGATGATGACAATGACCCGGTTTTCGGTCCACCGGGCGGTGATGGTCATATTCCCGGCCGGCATGGTGGTGGGGATCTCCCGATCCCAGCCGGCAAAGGTGTAACCTGTTCTGGTGGGAGCAGCCGGAGGGGTGATGGCCGTGCCGTAGTCCTGCTTAATGACGATATCCTGCCCGCCGTTTTCCGGCTTAAAGGTGATGGTGTATTGGTTGACCTGCCACCGGGCGGTGATGGTCATATCCCCGGCCGGCATGGTGGTGGGAATGGTCTTATCCCAGCCGGCAAAGGTATAGCCTGTTTTGGTAGGGTTGGCCGGGGCGGTGATGGTAGTACCATAATCTTGGGTAATGGGAGCGACCTCGCTGCCGCCAGCGGTATCAAAGGTGATGGTGTACCGGTTGAGCTGCCACTTTGCCGTCAAGGTCAAATCGGTGGCCACGGCATCGGCAAAATTCCATTTTTCTTCGCCGTTGTACCAGCCGATGAAGGTATGCCCCTCTTTGGTTGGATTATCTGGCTGGGCGGCAGGGGTGTTGGCACGAATCTGAGATGCTACTTCGCTTCCACCCTCCGACTGGAAGGTGACCGTATAGGCCCCGATGACCTCTCCGTTAAAGGTGCCGCCGGAAATTTTAGCCGGTGTTTCTTCTGGTGAATCGCTGATATCGTTTTTATTTGTTACCTTCCCATTAAAAATACCGCCGGAGATGGTGCCGAAAGAACGACCGCTCTCGTTGGTCACTTCGCCACTAAAAGTGCCGTTTGTGATGGTACCGCGGTTCACCACCGAGCCGGTAAACTGGCCGCCGGAGATGATGCCATTATTCCACACCGGGCCGGTAAAGGCACCGCCGCTGATGGTCCCGCCATTCGTCACGGAGCCATCGAATGTTCCGCCGATGATCTCGGTGGGACTATTGTTCGCATCGCCGCCGCCGATGGACATGGCGCCGCTTTCCACATGCGCCGTGCAGCCGCTTACCGTTACATTATCCCGGATGGTCAGATTGCGGACGCTGTAAAGGCCGCCGCCGGCGTATCCATGGTCTACATCGCTTTGGATCGCGCGGCAATCCCGTATGGCTGCCGTACCGGAGAGGACGGTCGTGCCGAAATTGCAGAGACCGCCGCCGCGGGTATCGTCATTATTCGCGGTCTGTGCTACGCAGCCGGTAATGGTCCCGGCGGACATCTCGAACCGGCCGCCATCTTCCACATGAACACCGCCGCCCTGACGGGCCGTACAGCCCACGATATTGCCGCCCCGCATGAGGAGCGTGCCGCCTTTCCTCACATAGATACCGCCGCCGCAGGTATTTCCTGCTTCTCCTGTGCCGGTGCCGCCGGTGAGGGCGCCGCCCTTTATCACCTTTGTGCCGGCAGCGTCCTGCTGCCACAGACCGGTGGTTTCCGCCACACTGAACTTATTGACCGCATTGGGCTTGCTGTCCACCAGCGTGAGGGTGGCACCGTTTTCCACCCGGATAACGCTGCCGCTGCCTTCTAATTTCAGCGCATAGCCGTTCAGATCAAGGGTGACATTGCCCGTGACGACAATGGGGGCGGTTATGACAAAATTCGCAGCGCTCTCTCCCGCCTTGGTCTCCAGATAATACGAGCCGTCGGTGAGGGGCAGCTGCCTGCCGATGCTATCCTTTGTCAGCGTGGTACCCGTCGGCTCGGTTATTTTATCCTTGGAAAGCCAGAGGGTGCACTCCTTCTGGGCGTTATAATCCGCCAAAGTACGGCCGTTCTCCAAAAACTTGCCGCCGAAATACAGGTATTGCTGATCCGGTGCGATACCGTTCTTGTCCTGGATCTTCTGCTTGACATTATCGATGCTGTTGCCGCTTTCCACCTCCAGGGTCAGCGGTTCTTGCCAGCCCAGGTCGCTGCCATCCACATAAATTGGCATGGCATAGGCGGTGGTGAGCAGCATGGAAAAAGCCAGCAGCGCAGCCAGTATCCTCTTTTTCATTATTCGGCACCTCCTTACTGTATCGATGCGGGTTGCTTTCCTCCTCTTTTTAATTATACATCACTCCCGACCGAAATGCCATTGGCAGGTTTACCCGGAAATGACACGGCTTTATGGGCAATATGGCACAAGGGGCAGAAAAGCCGCCCGTGGGCGGCCTTTGGGGGATGCTTAGGACCCCAGCAGGGTGACGGTGATGGTGAAGGTCTGGCCGCGGCCGGTACGGCTGGCCCGGTACAGGCTTATTTCCACGGTATCGCCGGGCTTGTGCTGTGCCAGGATATCGCTGCAATCGGCACGGCTGGTGATGGCCCAGCCATCAATGGAGGTGATGATATCACCGACCTCGGCGCCCTGACGGCCTACATCGCTGTCCTCATTGATGGACATGATGCGCAGACCCGCCGGGATGCCGTAATAATTGGCTTCATTGCTGCCTACTTCCACCACGGTGATGCCCAGCTGTGCCCGACCGGTCACCCGGCCGTGCTGCATTAAATCGTCCAGAATGGGCAGGGCGGTATTGATGGGGATGGAGAAACCGATGCCCTCGTAGCCTTCCTCCACCAGCTTGCTGGAGGTGATGCCCACCACCTGGCCGTAGGTATTGATGAGGGGGCCGCCGCTGTTGCCGGGATTGATGGCGGCATCCGCCTGGATGCAGACCATGGTGTAGCCCAGCTCGGTGGTGATGGTGCGCTGCACCGCCGAAATGTAGCCGACGGTTTGGGTGGAGGCCAGCGCCAGACCGCCGGGATTGCCGATGGCGACCACCATTTCGCCGACCTCCAGCTCATCGCTGTTGCCGAAGGTAGCCGCGACCAGCCCCTCGGGCGGGTTCTGCATTTTAAGCAGAGCCAGGTCGCTCTGGTTATCCGCCCCAATGACGGTGGCATCATAGCTATCGCCATTTTGCAGCACGACCTCGAACTTTTCGCCGCCGCCGACCACATGGGCATTGGTGATGATGTAGCCGTTTTCCGAAAGGATGATGCCGCTGCCCTGCGCCGTGGTGCTGCTGCCGTAGGTGATGATGCCCACCACCGAGGGGGCGCACTTTTTATAGATGCCGGCGGGGGTCAACAGTCCGTCCTCGGTCTGCTCCGGCATGCTGTCATCGGGCTTGTTCTGCTGGTCGATCTCCGGCAGGTGCTCCAGCTCATTGCCGATGGACGAATCCTGATCCGGCTGCGGGGCAGGCTTGCTGCCCCAGACGGAGGCCCCGACGCACAGCGCCCCCACCAGCAGGATGACCACCCCCATGGCGATGAGGAAGTACTTCAGGCCGCTGCTTTTCCGGGCGCGGGCGGGGCTTTGGCCGTAGTTGCCCCGGTAATCCTGGTAATCCCAGTGGTAGTTGCTGTCATTGCTGCGGTTTCTCATGCTGTTTCTCCTCCCGGCCGGCAGCGGGGGCCGCCGGCAATGTGGTAAAGCTGGCATCTACCATAGGGGCTTTGCGGTTGACGCCTTTTTTGTAGTGGGCGGGGTCGGCCTTGAGGCCGAATACAAACTCGGTGTATTCCCCGGGCTGGCTGCGGACGAAAATCTCGCCCTCGTGGACATTCATAATGGTGCGGCAGATGGAAAGCCCCAGGCCCACGCCGTTTTTATCCAGGCTGCGGCTGCGGTCGGTCTTATAGAACCGGTCGAAGAGCCGCGGGATCTCCTCCGGCAGGACGCCGGAGCCGGTATTGCGCACCGCTACCATGATATTCTCGCCCTCGGTATAAAAGTCGAAGGAGAGCTTGCCCCCTTCATTGACGAATTTGACGGCGTTATCGATGAGATTATACACCACCTGCTGGATGAGGTCGGCATCGGCCAGCACCCAGTAGCGGTCGGTATCCAGCCCCTCCACCTCGATGTGCTTTTCCTCCAGCCGCTGCTCGAAGCCCAGCAGGGTATTGGTGACAAGGGAGGTGATCTCCACCTCGGTGGGCTGGATGGTGCGCTCGCCGGCCTCGATCTGGCTGAGGGTGAGCATATTGCGCACCAGGCGGGAAAGGCGCTGGACCTCGCTGGAGACAATGCGCAGATAGTGGTTCTGCCGCTCCGGCGGGATGGTGCCATCCAGGATACCATCGACAAAGCCGCCGATGGTGGTCATGGGGGTTTTTAATTCATGGCTGACATTGGCGGTAAAGCTGCGGCGCACCGATTCGGTGAGGGCCAGCTCGGTGGCCATGTTATTGAAGGCGGAGGCCAGCCGCCCGATCTCATCATCGCCCTCCACCGGCACCCGGACCGAAAAATCGCCCTTGGCAAAGGCACGGGTAGCGGCGGCCATCTGCCGCAGGGGGTTTACCAGGCTGGTGGTGACAAAATAAATGACGATAAAGCTGACCACCAGCACCACGATGGCCGCGATGAGGAACATCTGGAGCATATCGCCGGCCAGGGCACGGTTGGCAGCCCGGGCGGTGGCCATAACGGCACCCACCAGAAGGCCGTTTTCATCCACCACGGGGGTGGCCACGGCGTACTGGGGGTCTTCCCCGGTGCCGGCCATGACCACGGAGCCCCGATAGCTGCCGGTTTTGGAGAGGCTATCCAGGACAGCCTGCGGCACCGACTGGGGAATGGCGCTCTCGGTAGTATGGGCCATAATGAGGATATTGCCCTTGTTATCGGAAAGGTAGATGTCGGCCTCGATGGCGGAGCCCAGCACGGCATACACCGGCTGCAGGGTATCGCTGCTGACATAGCGGTACTCGTGGGCGGCGTAATTTTCCATGGTGAGGCGGGCGGCCTGGGTCACATTTTTCTCCAGCAGGCTGATTTTTTCCTCCCGCAGGTAGTCATTGGCCAGCACCATAAAGATGGAGCCGACCAATACCATACTGAGCAGAATGATGGCACAGCACACCGAATAGTACTTGCCCATCAGGGTTTTCTGCGAAGCTTTCATTCTTATTCCTTGACCTCGAACTTATAGCCGACGCCCCAAACGGTTTTGAGGCTCCACTGATCGCTGACGCCTTCCAGCTTTTCACGCAGGCGCTTGATGTGGACATCGACGGTGCGGCTGTCGCCGTAGTACTCGAAGCCCCAGACCTCATCCAGCAGCTGATCGCGGGTGAATACGCGGTTGGGGTGGCTGGCCAGGTGGAACAGGAGCTCCAGCTCCTTGGGCGGGGCATCCACGACCTTGCCATCCACTTTGAGCTCGTAGCGGGTCATATTGACGGTGAGCTTATCGTAGCTGACCTCCTTGACCTCACCTTCGGCGGTGCCGGCGGGGCTGCTGCGGCGCAGCACGGCCTTGATGCGGGCCACGATCTCCTTGGTATCGAAGGGCTTGACAACATAGTCATCGGCGCCCAGCTCCAGGCCCAGCACCTTATCGAAGGTTTCGCCCTTGGCGGTGAGCATGATGATGGGGCAATCGCTCTTTTGGCGGATCTGCCGGCAAACCTGCCAGCCATCCAGCTTGGGCATCATGATATCCAGGAGGATAAGAGAGGGCTTTTCGCTCTCGAACTTGGCCACGGCTTCTTCGCCATCGTGGGCCATTACCACCTCGAAGCCCTCCTTTTCCAGGTACAGGCGCAGCAGCTCGCAGATATTCAGGTCGTCATCGGCTACCAGGATCTTGTCCATCATTGCTATTTCCTCCTTACAGGTCATAGTATTCTAACTTACATTATAGCACCGGCGGGGCGGTTTGCATAGCGCCGAATATGGCAATTCTGTTAAAAAATTGTGAGGAGGGCGGACGCTGGCAAGGAACAGGCGTCACCGCCCTAAAATTTTCCGTTGCCCACCTGCGGCGCCCATGGTAAAATGATAGAAAACCTGCCGCAGCGGCAAAGACATACAGGAGAAAACGCCATGAAAAAGATGCTATCACTCGCAATCGCTTTGGCACTTTGCTTTAGCCTTTGCGCCTGCGTCGGCAACGCCCCGCAGGGAAAGTCCGCATTGGACTGGGACGCAATGCAGGAGGAACTGCAGGCCTCCTCGGAGGTTCTGACCGCGCAGCTGACCAACTTTGCCTTTTACTCTGGAGATATCCTGGGGAGCTCCGCCTATCCGTTGGAGGACCGGCAGGTCCATCTTTTTATTTTGAGTACGGTAATGTTCATGGAGGAGGAGAAATACCTGTACCATGATTTTGTCACCATGGATGATGAGGGGTGTTACCACTTTCCAAAAGAAAAGATACAGCAGATGGCCGAGGAGGTGTTTGATATTCCGGATTATGAGTTTGGTGAAGATACCTATGTTCCCGAAACCGGGGAGTATGTGTTTTGGTCCGGCTTTGGATGGGGGAATACTCCGGTGTGCAGGAACACGGAGGTTCAAATTGATCGGGAAAAATCCGAGGTAAGCGTCAGTTACGAACTGCACGGCAATGTATATTATGAAAATCCCTATAAAATTGGGGACTTCCGGACCCGTTTCTCCGTAATGACACGGCCGGACGGCAGCTTCTTCCTGCATTATCTGGATACCGTTTCCCTCTGATGAGGCAGGTCACACCCCCAGCAGCAAGCGGACCGCAAGGGCACTGACCAGCGCCGCGGTCAGATCCCCGGTGAGGGCAGCGGCCATGGTGTGGCGGGTACGGCGGATCCCCACCGCGCCGTAGTAGACCGCGATAGCGTAAAAAGTCGTCTCTGAGGCGGCGGCCAGCACACTGCCTACCCGCCCGATGAAGCTATCCGGGCCGTATTCCCCCAGCAGCTGGTGCAGCAGGGCGGTACCGCCGCTGCCGGAGACCGGCCGCAGCAGGGCCAATGGCAGTACCTCCGCCGGGAAGCCGATAAGCTGAGTCACGGGGCGAAGGAAGCCGGTGAGGACATCCAGGGCGCCGCTGTGGCAGAACATGGTGACCACCGTAAGCAGGCAGACCAAGGCCGGGGTGATGGAGGCGGCGGTTTTAAGCCCCTCTTTGGCTCCCTGCAAAAAGCAATCGAACACATCCACGCCGGAGCAGAGGCCCCAGCTGAACAGGCCGGTGATGAGCAGCGGGATAAACCAGGCGCTGAATGACATGGAATGCCCTCCCTTTTGATGAAATTCGCGGATGGGGTGAAGGGCGCCCGCAGGGCAAACCGCCCGGAAGGGGCGGTTTGCCCTGCGGGCGCCCACCCCCTGCACGGGCCTGCCTTTATTCCGGCCGGTGGGACTTCCCGCGCAGCAGGCGGTCCAGCAGCAGAACCATGGCCAGGGACGAAAGCCCGGTAAGCCATACCGCCGGCAGGATCTCCATGGGGGCGGCGGAGCCGGCCTGCTGCCGCAGCGCGGCGCAGGTGGTGGGGATGAGCTGGAGGGAGGCGGTATTCATCGCTACAAAGGTGACCATGGCATTGCTGGCGGTAGTTTTATGGGGGTTTAGCTTTTGCAGCTCCCGCATAGCGGCAAGGCCCAAGGGAGTGGCGGCATTGCCCAGGCCCAGCAAATTGGCGGAAAGATTCATGCAGATGGCCTGCATAGCGGGGCTGCCCTGCGGCACCGTGGGGAACAGTCGCCGGGTAAGAGGACGCAGCAGCCGGGCCAATGCTTCCGTAAGGCGGCAGCGGCGGGCAATCTCCATCAGGCCGCTCCACAGGCACAGCATGCCGGTTAGGGTAATGACCAGAGTTACTGCTTCGCTGCAGCCGGAAAGCGCCGCGGCGGAAAGGGCCTCCATCCGGCCGGTGAAGGCCGCGGTAACGACCGAAAAAATGAGCAGGACGGTGAGGATGCCGTTCATCATAGGCGGGACTCCTTTCTTTTTTGGGGGGGAGAACAGGGCAATATGGCGGCGTATTTTCTTATTTTGGGGCTTTTGCGCAGAAGTAATTTCCTTTTTGCACTGTTTCATCGAATTATGTAAAGCGCTCCCATTTATACTGCTTTTATCATGCTTTTATCAATATTAGCAACAATAACCAAAAAAGCGGCAAATTAGGGGCAAAAATTATCCACAAGATTTGCGAAATTGTGCTAATTACCTCTTGAATTTCATGGAAAATAATAGTACACTTAGTAGCAAGGTAGAGAAAAAGCGAGAATATTAGAAGATATTGTAAACCGCCAGCAAACCACCTAACTTTATTAAGGAGGAACCTGTACCATGAAATCCACCGGCATCGTAAGAAAAGTTGACAACCTCGGCCGTATCGTTCTCCCTGTAGAGCTTCGCCGCACCCTCGGCATCGACATCCACAGTGATGTTGAAATTTATGTAGACGGTGATCAGGTCATTCTTAAGAAGTACCTGCCCTGCTGCATTTTCTGCGGCTCCAAGGAAGAGCTGGCTACCTATGACGACAAGTATGTCTGCCGCAGCTGCCGCACCAAGCTGGGCAAGCTGTAATTCCCAAACCACAAAAGACAAGCAAGGCCCCTGCCATATGGCGGGGGCTTTCTTTTTTGCGGCGGCCCGGCGGCGAGGGCGGGGCCTTTTTTGCAAAGGTATAAACTGAGCGCCTACCCGACGGAGGCTAATTTGTGGGCGCCTGGCGGCGGCGCACTGATTTTGCAGAGTGCAAGACCCGTACAGTTCGCCGCCGGGGCGTTTGATGACATAGTTTGCGCCAACAACCCCTCCGTCAGCCGATCGGCTGACACCTCCCCTTACACAGGGGAGGCTTTTGGATGGTGCAGTGTCACACTCCTTACACTGGGGAGGCTTTAGGGGAACGCGAAAGGCCCCTCTCCCGGTAGGAAAGGGGCCTTATTGGATGGTGCATTATTCGCCGGCGGGTTTTACCGGGGCGTTCTTGGTGACGGTGAGGGAAACGGTATCCTCCAGCACGGCATCGGCGGGCAGCAGCTTGGCCATGACAACATAGCGATAGTCATTGGGATAGTGCAGCTTGGTATCATCCGCCAGACGGTAGGTGCAGGTGGAGAGGGTGAGGATCTTATCGTTACTGGTCACTTCCACATCATAATCGTAGAAGGAAAGGTCCTGGGCCTTTTTGATGAGGCTATTGAAGGTGGCATCAGCGGGGTTGGGGTTGATGTAGTCGAACTTGATATCGGTGTAGAATACCGCAAATACCTGCCAGACCATGTCCTCTTCGATGGTGGAGTAGTAGATATAGGGGTGGGTCTTGGCAAAATCCTCGTTCTGATACTTCAGCAGCTGGGCGAACTTGGGGCCGTTGGCGTGGTTCTGATAATCGGTCAGCAGGGCATTTTCGGCCCGGCCCAGATTGTGGCCGTAGATGACGGTATTCTTCGAGATGGTGGAGCGGTTGCCGCTGGTGCAGCGGAAATCGGCATAGTAGCAGCCGTCGTTATCGTTCTCACCATTGGCATTGCGGCGCAGGTAGTACTTGTTATCATCGTTATAATTGACCTTGACCACCACATCATTGACGGTGGTGTCGTCTATATAGATCCAGCCGATGGTATCCTTATTCTTCTGCTGCATGGCCAGCGTATTTTCCAGCATGGTCTTTTGCAGCTCCTTCAGCTGTTCCTCCTTGGTGGGCTGGGTGGGGTCATCGGGGTTGGCGGGGTCCACCGGTCCCACGGGGTTACTGGGGTCTACCGGGTCGGGATTTGCCGGATCCTTGCCGCAGGCGGCAAAGGCAAATACCATACACAATGCCAGCAGCAGGGCCAGCAGGCGAGTTGTCAGTTTCATAGTGCTCCTCATTATCTGTTAAATTGCCCCCGTTCGGGGGCTTTGTTCCGCCCTATTCTACACCAACAGCGGGGCGCTTGTCAATGAACGGGCGGGCAGAACGGGGGACTTTGCAAAAAAGTTCGGATTCTGTTTACAAATAGGGGAAAAATAACTATACTAAGGGAGGGGAGTTTGCCTCCCCCAATTTAACTGCAAGGAGATAATAAATTATGCTGATTACAAAAGATATGGGCATCATGGAGATCGTACAGAAATATCCTGCTACTGTAGAGGTACTGCAGCGCTTCGGCATGGGGTGCATCGGCTGCGCCGCCGCCCACTTTGAGAACATTGAGCAGGGCGCGCTGGCCCATGGCATTGATGTCCCCGCCCTGATGGAGGCGCTGAACAAAGCGGCCGAGGGCTGAGGCAGAGACCCGAAAGGCACGGCGCCCGCAGGGCGTTCCGTCCTCCGGACGGAACCGGCGGCGAAGCCGCCGCAGCCGCCGCAGGCGGCTGGCCCTGCGGGCGTATCTATCACCCTGCACAGACCCCTTATGAAAATGTTTCACGTGAAACATTTGTTCTTGAGAAAAACATGACAGAACAAGGAGGCACCCCATGCAGAAAGAACTGATCCATGCAGGCCCCCTGCTGAACGAGCAGGGCGAGCTGTGCGAAGCGGGCTATGCCCGCCGTCTTATTAAGCAGTATGACCGCCGGGCGATCAAGGCGGCGGCACACCGCATCAAGGAATGGGACTACTACCTCATCATGAACGGAAGGTGGGGCGTGGCACTGACCATTGACGACAACAGCTACATGGGACTGCTGGGCTTCTCGCTGCTGGATTTTAGTCGGCCGTGGGAACACACCTGCAATATCATCTATCCTTTCCCTGGCGGAAAGACCGGTTTCCCTGCCAGCAGCGCCGAGGGCGATGTGGCGGTGCGCCGGAAGAATGCCGACTTCTGCTTTAAGGTGCTGCCGGACGGTACCCGGAAGCTGACGGCCTGGGTGCAGAATTTTATGAATAAAAAGCCGATCGCGGCGGAATTTACCCTGACGGAAGAGCCGGAGGATTCCATGGTGATCGTGACGCCCTTTGCGGAGGACAAAAAGGCCTTTTACTACAACCAGAAGATCAACTGCATGAGAGCCGCCGGCCGGGTGGAATTTGACGGGCAGGTGATCGAATTTGACCCCGAGGAAAGCTATGCCACCCTGGACTGGGGGCGGGGCGTGTGGACCTACAAAAACACCTGGTACTGGGGCAGCGGCAACGGCACAGTGGAGGGCAGACCCTTTGGCTTTAATATCGGGTATGGCTTTGGCGATACCAGTGCCGCCAGCGAGAATATGCTGTTCTACGATGGCACGGCGCACAAGCTGGAGCAGCTGACCTTCCTGATCCCGCAGAAGGACGGCAAGGACGACTTTATGAGCCCGTGGAAATTCACCAGCAGCGATGGGCGGTTCGAGATGGACTTTATCCCAGTGCTGGACCGCGCGAGCTGCACCAATGTAGGTATTATTTGCAGCGACCAGCATCAGGTGTTCGGTTATTTTAACGGCACGGCGAGGCTGGATGACGGTACGGTGCTGAAGATAGAGAACCTGCTGGGCTTTGCGGAAAAGGTATATAATAAGTGGTAACAGAAAAAGGGCGGTCCCGCCGCAAGGCGGGACCGCCCTTTTTGCAATTTACCGGCGGGAAAACGGGTCGCGGGGGCTGGGGCACGGGCCGCCGGTTGGCCGAGGACGGCCCCGCGGCAGCGGCGCCTGCCATTCCCCTGCGGCGTCTCTCCCCCATTGGGGCGAACAGCACAGTTTTTCCTTGACAGTGAGGGGCTGTTGGCGGTAGTATATATGGGTAAAAATATAGGGTAAACTCCTATGAGATACTACTGAAGATAAAGGAAGATGTATTATGTTCCAATTTGACCATGTACGGACCCGCTTTGCCCCCAGCCCCACCGGCTACATGCATGTGGGCAACCTGCGGACGGCGCTGTTTGCCTATCTAGTAGCAAAGAGCAACAACGGACGCTTTTTGCTGCGGATAGAGGACACCGACCAGGAGCGCCAGGTGGAAGGCGCCGTGGAGATCATCTATAAGACACTGAAGGAAACCGGTCTGCAGTGGGACGAAGGTCCCGATATCGGCGGCCCGGTGGGCCCCTATATCCAGAGCCAGCGAATGGGTATGTTTAAGAAATACGCCGAGCAGCTGGTGGAAAGCGGTCACGCCTACTACTGCTTCTGTGATAAGGAGCGGCTGGACGAGGTGCGTAAGGTGCAGGAGGCCTCCGGCATAGCACCCCGCTATGACGGTCACTGCCGCAATCTTTCCAAGGAGAAGGTCGCCGAGAAGCTGGCGGCGGGTATCCCCTATGTCATCCGGCAGAAGGTGCCCACTGAGGGGACCGTGACCTTCCACGACGAGGTGTACGGCGATGTGACCGTGGAATGCAGCACGCTGGACGATCAGATCCTCATCAAGGGCGATGGCATGCCAACCTATAACTTTGCCAATGTGGTGGACGACCACACCATGGGCATCACCCATGTGATCCGCGGCAATGAGTATCTTTCCTCCGCGCCCAAGTACAACCTGCTGTACGAGGCGTTCGGCTGGGAGATCCCGAAATACATTCACTGCGCGCCCGTCATGCGGGACGCCACCCACAAGCTCTCCAAGCGGCACGGCGACGCCTCCTACGAGGACCTGGTGCAGATGGGCTTTTTGACCCCGGCCATCCTCAACTACATTGCGCTGCTGGGCTGGAGCCCCAAGGGTGACCAGGAGATCTTCTCGCTGGAGGAGCTGGTAAAGATCTTTGATATCTCCGGCATCACCAAGAGCCCGGCGATCTTTGACATGCAGAAGCTGCGCTACATCAACGGCGAGTATATCCGCAAGCTTTCCCCTGAGGAATTCTACGAGAAGGCGCTGCCCTGGATCCGCAAGACGGTGAAGAGTGAGACCGCCGACCTGCGGGAGCTGTGCACCGTGCTGCAGACCCGCTGCGAGGCGCTGAGTGACATCCCGGAGCAGGTGGACTTCATTGACGCGCTGCCGGACTATGACATTGAGCTGTATACCAGCAAAAAGATGAAGACCACCCCCGAAACCGCCCGGGAAGCGCTGACCGCGGTATTGCCCATCCTGGAGAGCCTGCCGGAGTGGAACGCCGAGGCGATCCATGCGGCGCTCTTTGCGGAGATAGAGAAGCTGGGCGTGAAGAACGGCTGGCTGCTGTATCCGCTGCGCGTGGCCGTTTCCGGCAAGCAGTTTACCCCCGGCGGCGGCATAGAGCTGGCGGTGGTGCTGGGCCGCGAGGAGACGCTGCGCCGCATCCGTACCGCGCTGGAGAAGCTGGGCTGAAATAACTGATAAAAGTAAACGGCACCGTCCCAAAGTAGGGCGGTGCCTTTTTGCGGCCCTTTCCGGCAAACGCGGTGCGCGCACCGCTTCGTTTAGGCATTATGCCTGCAGCAGCCCGCCGCACAGTGCCGCCATCAGGGGAATGCTTGCCATGCACAGCACGGCCGAAATGCAGACCTGCCCTGTGGCCTTTTCGTAGTCTTTGCTGACCAGACCAAGCAGAACCGAGCGCTCAAGCATGGGAATGCCGAGTTCTTTTGCCCGTGCGAACTCGGGATTTTGCGG
>OGDY01002898.1_pt1 | contig 14687 bp, 11 predicted proteins | sample 1570341 | NCBI WGS metagenome assembly OGDY01 (sample SAMEA2581972, study PRJEB24529) | metagenome | biome: Human gut stool | place: China | collected 2011 | reverse complement strand
TATATATATATTGTCTTCTCTTACGGCGGCAAGGCCGTGGGCGAATTCATGCACCGGAAGAGTTAAAAATATAACCACAAGAGAAGACAATATATATATAACCGCGTCGCTCATTCCGAGCCTTCCGGATATTAACTGACTCAGCAAGTATACCACTCCAATCTTACCTAATATTATACCCCAAAAGTCAAATAATTACAAGAAAAAAATACGGAGCCGTAAAGGCTCCGTAAATGTGGCTGAAATGCCGTAATTGCGATAGATCCGTTCTGTCACTGCGAGCGCCGCAAGTCGCGCGGCAATCCGTTTCAGTTAATTTCAGACTTAATGTGTTTCTTCAAAATAATGTTAATGTATTGCGATAGGGAACGGTCGTCCCGCTCCGCTTCGTTTCGTATTATTTCCAATATATCGCTGTCTACCGTAATGCTGATTTTTTCTTTTAACGGCTTCATAATCAGTCTTTAAAGAAAAGCGGCAGCTTTTCAAGGAATATAATATCCTTGCGGTCGGCGGCGTCACCCTCTGCCAAAAACGCGCAGGCGGCAGCTTCCGTTCCGCCGGCCTCTTTCACAAGCTCGCGCACGGCGGCAAGCGATTCGCCGGTGCTTATAACGTCGTCTATAATAAGCACTTTTTTGCCCTTTATCAGGTTGGTTTCGCTTTCTCCCAAAAACAGGTGCTGCTCGTGCTGCGTTGTAATTGAAGTAACGTTTACCTCAAGCGGGTGGCGCATATACACCTTCATACCCTTGCGGGCGATTATATAGGGCTTGCCCGTCTGGCGCGCCATTTCGTAGGCCAGAGGGATGCCCTTGGCCTCGGCAGTCAGGATCACGTCAAACTCGGGGGCTTTTTTCAGCAGAGCTGCGGCGCATGCCTCGGTCAGCTCCACATCACTGAACATGATGAAAGCGGCAATATCCATGTGGTCATTGACCTTGCAGATGGGCAGCTCACGGGTCAGACCCGCAATGTGCAGTGTATAGGTATCTGCCATGTTAGTTTACCTCTCTTTATTGATTCACAAGTGTTTTGTGCAACGCCCGGCATCAGCCCGGAGGCCATGCAAGGCTGCGCTTGGCCAGCACATGAAAGTGCAGGTGCTTAACGCTCTGGCCGCCGTCCGCGCCGACATTGGTCACAACGCGGTAGCCGCTCTCGTCGACGCCCAGCTTTTTGCACAGCTGCGCAATGACCGCGTAGATGTGGCCCAGCAACGCGGCGTCATCCTCGGTCAGGGCTGCGGCAGACGCAATGTGCTGCTTCGGGATGACGAGAAAATGCACGGGGGCCTGCGGGTCGATGTCGTAGAACGCCAGCAGCTTGTCGTCCTCAAACAGCTTGTTCGAGGGGATCTCGCCTGCGGCAATCTTGCAGAACAGACAATCCTCCATCCGGAATCCCTCCTTTGCAGTGGATTTTTTGGCAAAGAATTACTGATTCATTTCCGCCTTGACGATCTCGGGCACAGCGTTCAGTGCGTCGTCGATCTTGGACGTGTCGCGGATACCGGCCATAGCGAAGTCGGGCTTGCCGCCGCCGTTGCCGCCTGCGATAGCGGCAATCTTCTTGACGAGGGCACCTGCCTTCAGGCCGCGGGCCATGGCGTTCTTGGAAACACCGACAGCCATCATCGTCTTATTACCGTCGCTGCCGATAAGCACAGTCACGGCGTTGGGGGCCTTGTCGCGCACCTTATCGACCATGTCGCGCAGGGTATCGGCACCGGTGCCGGTCAGGTAGGCGGAGACGATGCGCACGCCGTCGATGTCGGCGGCGTTCTCAAACAGGCCGTCGATCTTGGCGGTAGCCATCTGGGCCTTCAGGATTTCAAGCTGCTTGGCGGTCTCCTTCAGCTCAGCAGCCAGTGCCTCGGCGCGGGCAGGAGCGTCCTTCAGATTGTTGGCCTTCAGGGCAACAGCGGTCTTGGCCAAAATCTCGGTGCGGTCATCCAACAAATCCAGCACGCCGAAGGCGGTGGTAGCCTCAATGCGGCGGATACCGGCAGCCACGCTGGACTCGCTCAAAATCTTGAAGCAGCCGATTTGTGCGGTGTTCGTGACATGGGTGCCGCCGCAGAACTCGGTGCTCCAGCCGCCGGCGTCGACAACGCGGACGACACTGCCGTACTTCTCACCGAACAGAGCCATAGCGCCCATCTTCTTGGCTTCCTCGATGGGCAGGTTCTTGACGGTGACGGGCAGAGCTTCGTAAATCTTCTCGTTGACGCGGCGCTCGACCTCGGCCAGCTCGGCGGGGCTGACGGCGCTGAAATGCGTAAAGTCGAAGTGGGTGATCTGGTCGTCCTGATAGCTGCCGGCCTGATGGACATGCTCGCCCAGGACCTCGCGCAGGGCCTTCTGCAGCAGGTGGGTGGCGGTGTGGTTGCGGCAGATGGCGGCACGGCGCTTCTCATCGACGGAAGCGGTGACCTCGTCGTCAACGTGGATGGTGCCGTCCAGCAGCTCACAGGTATGGACGAAATAGCCCTTCGGGGTCTTTTTGACCTGGGTGACCTTCAGCTTGGCGTCTCCGCTGACAAGATAACCGTGGTCAGCGACCTGGCCGCCCATCTCTGCATAGAACGGGGTACGGTCCAGCACGACCAGCACGCCGTCCTTGGCCTCGCCCGCCTCGTCGGTGGCGATGGCATCGACGAGCTCCTCCCCGTCGGACAGAGCCAGAACCTTAGCCTTCTCGGACAGGGTCTCGTAGCCGTCAAACTGGGTGGGCTCGGCGGTCAGCTCACCGAACAGGTCAGCGCTCCAACCGGAAATATCCTTGGCCAGGCGCTCGGCGCGGGCGCGCTCACGCTGCTTGGTCATCTCGATATGGAATGCAGCCTCATCGACGGCAAAGCCTGCCTCGGCGGCAATCTCACGGGTCAGGTCGAGCGGGAAGCCGAAGGTATCGTTCAGCTTGAACGCCTCGACACCGGACAGGACCTTCTCATGGGCCTCCTTCAGGCGGCCCATCATGCCGGTCAGGATGTTCAGACCGGCGTCGATGGTGCGGCCGAAGCGCAGCTCCTCGGTGCCGATGACCTTCTTGATATAAGACTCATGCTCGCGCAGCTCCGGGTAACCGGCCTCGCTGGACTCGATGACCGTTTCGACCAGCTCGGTCAGGAACGGGCGGTTGATGCCCAGCATACGACCATGGCGGGCGGCGCGGCGCAGCAGACGGCGCATGACGTAGCCACGGCCCTCGTTGGACGGCAGGATGCCGTCGGAGGCCATAAAGACGGTGGCACGGATGTGGTCGGTAATCACACGGATGGAGATGTCATCCTTCTCGTTCTCGCCGTACTTCTTGCCCGAGATGCGCTCGACGTGGTGCAAAACGGCGGCAACGGTATCGACCTCGAACAGGTTGTTGACATCCTGCATGACGACGGCCAGACGCTCCAGGCCCATGCCGGTATCAATGTTCGGCTTGGCCAGCAGCTCATAGTTGCCCTTGCCGTCGGCATCATACTGACTGAACACGAGGTTCCAGATCTCCATGAAGCGGTCACAGTCGCAGCCGACGCCGCAGGTCGGCTTGCCGCAGCCGTACTTCAGGCCGCGGTCATAGTAGATCTCAGAGCAGGGGCCGCAGGGGCCGGAGCCGTGCTCCCAGAAGTTGTCCTCCTTGCCCAGGCGGACCATGTGGTCCTCGGGGATGCCGACTTCCTTCGTCCAGATGTCGTAGGCCTCATCATCCTCCTGATAAACCGAGATGTACAGGCGGTCAGCGGGAATCTCGAGTTCCTTGGTCAGGAACTCCCACGCCCAGGGAATGACTTCCTTCTTGAAGTAATCCTGGAAGCTGAAGTTGCCCAGCATCTCAAAGAAGCAGCCATGGCGGGCCGTGATGCCGACGCGCTCAATATCCGGGGTGCGGATGCACTTCTGGCAGGTGGTCACGCGATGCCGCGGCGGCTCTTCCTGGCCGAGGAACCATTTCTTCATGGGGGCCATGCCGCTGTTGATCAGCAGCAGGCTGGGGTCGTCCTTCGGAACCAGCGGGAAGCTGCCCAGGCGCAGGTGACCCTTCGTCTCAAAATAATGCAGGTACTTTTCGCGAAGCTCGTTCAATCCGGTCCATTGCATAGGTGTTGTTCTCCAATCCATAAAATTGCGATGCAGGGTCCGCCACAAAAAATTACAGCCCACGCCCCAATACAGGGACGAAGGCTGTTATGCTTCCGTGGTACCACCCGGTTTGCAGCGCCGCAAGAATATAATACAACAGCACTGCCGCTTTGTGTCTGCGTTAACGCCGCAGGTACGCTCGGCTCTGCGCCGAAAGCTCCGGGGTGGCTCTGCCGTGCTTCCGCGTGAAAGCCTTGCACCAAACGGCTTTCTCTCTGAGGGACGGAACGGACGGCATTGGCCCTTTCATCGCTATTTTCCTTTTTACAGGCTTATTATATGCCGTTTTGTGCCGCTTGTCAACTGATTTTTCCGCATAAAAGGTCATAACTGCGCAAAAGCTAACGCAGAGAGGAGTGTTTTTTATGGCTGACGTTTTTCCGGAGGTCGGGCAGGTCGTGCTGACGAGCCTGCTGTCGCTGGCCGCGATGTTTATTTTCACCCGCGCGGGCGGCAAGCGGCAGATTGCGCAGATGAGCCCGTTCGACTACCTGAACGCCGTCACGGTGGGTTCCATCGGCGCAGAGCTGGCGACGAATCTTGAGCAGTGGTGGCGGCCCTTCTCTGCGCTTGTGGTCTATGGGCTGGTGACGTGGTTCGTGCACTACACTGCCTGCAAGAGCAACGCTATGCGCAGCCTTTGGAGCGGACGCAGCCTGATTTTGATGGACGACGGTGTTATCCTGAAAAGCAGCCTGCAGCGCGCTGCCATCGACGTGAACGAGTTCCTGGGTCAGGCCCGCGTGGCCGGGTACTTTGACCCGAACGAAATAGAAACGGCAATTTTAGAGACAAACGGCCAGATCAGCTTTCTGCCCAAAAGCTGCAGCCGTCCCCTGACGCCCGACGATATGCAGCTGCACCCGGACGCCGCCAGCACCTGGTATGACCTGATTATAGACGGCCATCTCATGCAGGACAATTTAAAGGCTGCAGGCCGTGACGAGCGCTGGCTGGACGCCCGGCTCCACGCGCAGGGCATCGGCCAGCATGGCGAGGTGTTTTACGCGGCGTGTGACAAAGCGGATGGGTTCTTTGCATGCAGGGTGCGCTAATAATCGAATATGCAAAAAAACCTGCCAGAATTCTCTGACAGGTCTTTGTGGTGGAGAATACCGGGATCGAACCGGTGACCTCTTGCATGCCATGCAAGCGCTCTCCCAGCTGAGCTAATCCCCCATAGCTGGCGTCGCCTCGGTGCGTTCGCTCCTGACGACGTTTGCTATTATAGCAAACCTTTTTTCAAATGTCAACAGGTTTTTGCAAAAATCTTATAAAATCTTATCTTATAAATCTTATAAAAGCTGGGTTACGCTTATAAAATATTTCACAATGCCAAAAGGCCGCATTCCCTGCGGAATGCGGCCCTGCAAGCTGTACTTTTAGATGGAGATTGCTTTGGCGATCTCGATCATATCGCGGTCAATCGTCTTGTGCATGGACAGTGCAACGTTGACATCGTAGTCAACGATCTTGTCGCCGGAGACGGCAACAACACGGTTGTAGATGCCCTTGTCCAGCAGGTCAATGGCGTGGTAGCCCATCAGCGAGGCGTTCACGCGGTCACGGACCGTCGGGGAGCCGCCGCGCTGGATGTGACCCAAAACGGTTGCACGGGAGTCAACGCCGGTGGCCGCCTGGATCTGGTTGGCCAGCTCCTGCGCACCGACAACGCCCTCGGACACGATGATAATGAAGTGCTTCTTGCCCGTGACCTGAGTCTGGCGCATACGCTCGAGAATATCGCGCTCAAAATCGAACGGGATCTCGGGCAGCAGGACAGCCACAGCGCCGGTAGCGATACCGACGTTCAGGGCAATATAACCGGCATGATGGCCCATGACCTCAACGACAGAGCAACGGTCATGACTCTGGGTGGTGTCGCGCAGCTTATCGATGGCCTCGACAGCGGTATTCATAGCCGTATCGTAGCCGATGGTATATTCGCTGCAGGCGATGTCGTTATCGATGGTGCCGGGCAGGCCGATGCAGGGAATGCCCTGGTTGGCCAGCGCACGGGCGCCCATGAAGGAGCCGTCGCCGCCGATGACGACCAGTGCGTCGATGCCCAGCTCCTTGCAGCGGGCAAGACCCTTGGCCTGGCCTTCCTTCGTCTTGAACTCCAGGCAGCGCGCGGTATACAGAATCGTACCGCCGCGGTGGATGATCTCCGATACGCTGCGGACGTTCATTTCATAAACTTCGCCGTTGATCAGGCCGTTGTAACCACGCTGGATGCCCATCATGCGGTAGCCCTTGCTGATGCCTGCACGAACAATGGCACGCACAGCGGCGTTCATGCCAGGTGCGTCACCGCCGCTGGTGAGCACACCGATCGTTTTGATTTCCTTAGCCATAAAGCGAGCCCCTCCTATTTCGGGAACTATGGACCCGCCTGAACCATTACGATTTATTCAGGCGTGGTCATCACGTTACAATAAATTTTTAACAATCTCGCGACCATACACATTATACCACACTTTGCGCCCTGAAATTATGGATAAATCGCGCAAAACGTATGGATTTATTTTGCAGAGTGTTCAACATCCTGAACTTTTACACAATCCTTGCCCAAAATGCGCTCCAATTCGGCGCGCAGAAGCGGATCATCCTTTACCGCCATGTGCCGCGCCAGCATGGCCCTGCCGGTATCTTGGAAACGGAAATACACCCGCACCGTGCCCCCGTCGAAAATGTTGCAGAGCAGGTTTTCTACCTTGTGCATCTGCGCACTGTCGCGGGAGGGCACGGTCAGGAAATACCCGGCGGCCCCTCCCCCGCTTGTCTCACGCTTGACGCGCTCCACGCGGTTCATGCCAAAGTTTTTACCGGGATCGTAGGTCTCAATGGGCTGCACGCCCTCGACGATCAGGCGGGCGGCCTCGTCCTCCTTGACGGAGACGCGGCCATTGGCGACCACAACGGCGTTTTCCTGCAAGGCCGCGCGGCACTCGGCCAGGATGCGCGGGAACACCAGCAGCTCCATGCTGCCGGTCAGGTCCTCGACGGTGGTAAAGGCCATCAGCGTGTTGGACTTGGTGGTCATGATCTTGTTTTTGACGATTGTGCAGACAAGCGTCACCGTCTGGTTGTCAAACTGCTTTGCGTCCTCGCCCAGCAGCTGAGCAATCGTGCAGGTGGAAACCTGCGCGATCTGGGCACGGTAGGCGTCCAGCGGATGGCCGGACAGGTAGAGGCCGGAGACCTCCTTCTCCATTTTCAGCAGATCAGAGGCGGAATATTCCGGCAGGTTCGGGACCTTATAGTCGTTTGCTGGTTTCTCGTTCTCCCCTCCGCCCATCAGGCCGAACAGGTCCATCTGGCCGTCCAGATTCTGGCGGGCGTCGGTCTCGACGCTTTTCAGAATTCCTTCGACGCTCTCGAGCATACCGTGGCGGGTCGGCTCCAGAGTATCGAATGCACCGGCTTTGACGAGGTTCTCCAGCGCACGGCGGTTGAGACCCGTGCCGTGCAGCCGCTTGCAGAAGTCATAGAGGCTGCTATAGGGGCGCTCGGCACGTTCCTTAATGACGGCCTCGATCAGGTCGCGGCCCACGCTCTTGACAGCGTTCAGGCCAAAGCGGATCCGCTCGCCGTCCGCTGTGAAGCCGCCGCGCGACACGTTGATGTCAGGCTGCTGGACCTTTATCCCCAAGCGCTGGCACTCCGTTGTGTACTCAATGACCTTGGATGTGTTGTCGAGCACGCTCGTCAGCAGCGCCGCCATGAACTCATGCGGGTAGTGGCATTTCAAATACGCAGTCTGGAACGCCACGTAGGCGTAGCAGGCGGCGTGGGATTTGTTGAACGCATACGACGCAAAGCTGATCATATCGTCGTAAATTTCGTTGGCGATATTTTCCGGCACGCCGTTGGCAACACAGCCCGCGCACTCCTTGCCCGGCTCCTTGCAGCCGTGGACGAAGTGCTCACGCTCTGCCTCCATGACCTTGAGCTTCTTTTTACTCATGGCGCGGCGGACGTTATCAGCCTGGCCGAAGCTGAAGCCGGCCAGCTCGCGGCAGATCTGCATGACCTGCTCCTGATAGATGACAACGCCGTTCGTGACATCGACAATGTGCGCCATCTGCGGCGTCTTATAGGTCACATGGGACGGGTCCTTGCGGTTGCGCAGATAGGTCGGAATGGAGTCCATCGGGCCGGGGCGGTAGAGCGAGATCAGTGCGATAATGTCCTCGAGGTTTTTCGGGCGCATGCCGACAAGCACCTGCGTCATGCCCGTGGATTCAAGCTGGAAGATACCCTCGGTCTCGCCCTTTGCCAGCATCGCGTAGGTGTCGGGATCGTCATAGTCGAGGTTCGCAATGCGGAAATCCGGGTCCTTGCGGCGCACGGCCAACTCGGTATCATGGATGACCGTCAGCGTGCGCAGACCCAGAAAATCCATTTTCAAAAGACCGAGACGCTCGATCTCCACCATGTTGAACTGGGTCACGGGCAGGCCGTCGTTGGTGGACAGCGGCACATACTCGGTAGCGGGGTCACGGGTGATGACGACGCCCGCCGCGTGGGTGGAGGCGTGGCGCGGCATGCCCTCGACCTTCAGCGAGGTGTCGATCAGCTCATGTACCTGATTGTCGGCGTCGTACAGCGTCTTTAAGTCGGGGCTGACCTCCAGCGCCTTTTTCAGCGTCATTTTCAGGTCTGTGGGGATGAGCTTTGCCACACGGTCCACGTCCTGATAGCTCATGCCCATAACGCGGCCCACATCGCGCACGGCGGCGCGGGCGGCCATTGTACCGAACGTCACGATCTGGGCCACATGGTCGCGGCCATACTTCTCGTTGACGTAGTCAATGACCTCCTGACGGCGCTCGTAGCAGAAGTCAACGTCAAAGTCGGGCATTGAGACGCGCTCGGGGTTCAGGAAGCGTTCAAAAATCAGATTGTACCGGATGGGGTCTATGTCAGTGATGCCGACGCAGTAGGCCGCCAGACTGCCCGCGCCGGAGCCACGGCCCGGTCCGACGGGGATGTCGTGGCTTTTGGCGTAGTTGATAAAGTCGTAGACGATAAGGTAGTAGTTCGTGTAGCCCATCGTCTTGACGACATTGATCTCATAGGTCAGGCGCTCCTTCAAAGTGTCCGTGACCCTGCCGGGATAGCGGCGCTCGAGGCCGTCCCAGCAGAGCTTTTCAAAGTATTCCTGGTTCTCCATGCCGTCCGGGGCCTTGAAGTACGGCAGCTTTGTCTCGCCAAAGGTGAACTCGAAATTGCACTGCTCGGCAATTTTGTTCGTGTTCTCGCAGGCCTCCGGCACCATCGAGAACAGGTCGTACATCTCGTCGGTGGATTTCAGGTAGAACTCGTCGGTCTGGAACTCCATGCGGTCCACATCGTTGATGGTCTTGCCGGTCTGGATGCACAGCAGAATGCTCTGCATCTTGGCGTCCTCTTTCGTGATGTAGTGGGCGTCGTTCGTTGCGACCATCGGGATGCCGGTCTCGCGCGCTAAGCGGATGAGCTGCGGCAGCACGGCCTGGTCCTCCTCAAGGCCGTGGTCCTGCAATTCGATATAGTAGTTTTCCGCACCAAACAGGTCACGGTACCACAGGGCCGTCTGCCTGGCGCGGTCGTAGTCCCCCGCCAGCAGTGCCTTGGGGATCTCGCCCGCGAGACAAGCAGACAGGCAGATCAGGCCGTCGTGGTATTTTTCCAGCAGCTGCTTGTCAATGCGGGGCTTTGAGTAAAAGCCCTCGGTAAAGCCGGCGGAGACCATTTTGATAAGGTTCTTGTAGCCTGTCTCATTTTTGCACAGCAAAATCAGGTGGTTGTTGCCGTCGATGCGGTTGACCTTGTCAAACCGGGTGCGGGTCGCCACATAGACCTCACAGCCGATGATCGGCTTGATGCCTGCGGCCTTGGCGGCGTCAAAAAACGCCACACAGCCGTACATGACGCCGTGATCCGTGATGGCACACGCCGTCTGCCCCATCGCCTTCAGTCGGTCAAACATCCGGTCAATGCGGCAGGCACCGTCCAGCAGGCTGTACTCGGTATGCACATGCAGGTGGGTAAATTGTCTTTGGGTCGTTTCAGGCATTCGTTGCTTCCTTTTCGGTAGGCTCCGGGGCAGCATCCAGACGGGCGGCGGCCTCCTGGATCTTCTTCATGCGGTGGGAAAGCCCGGCCTTGCTGACCGGCGGGTCAAACTTCTGCGCCAGCTTGGCCAGCGGCAAGTCTGGGTACTGCATCCGCAGCCTGGCGGTGTGGCGCAGGGTCTCGGGCAGGGTGTTCAGCGCCCCCGCCGCCTGCAGCTTTTCAATCGCCAGCTGCACCTGCACGGCGGCATTCACGCTTTTGCTGATGTTGGCCGTCTCGCAGTTGGAAAGGCGGTTCGTCTTGTTGCGCATTTCATTATACATGCGCTGGTCCATGATACGCATGGCCGCGCCGCCCGCGCCCATAAAGGTCAGCAGGTCCTCGATATGATCCGCCGCCTTGATGTAGATCGTGTTCGCGCCCTTGCGCAGTGCGCGGTGCGGGTGGAAGTTATGCTCCGCCAGCATGGCCTCCAGCTGTTGGGAAAGGTAATGCCGCGTGGAGAGGAATTCCAGATTATAGCTCTTTTCGGGGTCTGTCATCGTGCCGCAGCACAGAAACGCCGTGGCGATGAACGCCTGCATACAGTTTTGGCATTTGAAGTTTTCCGGGCGGATGCGCAGGGTCGGCTCCTTGCCGGTGTGGCCAAAGAGCGCCAGCATTTTGGCGACCTCATCAGGGTCCTTCACGCTGAACTCATACACGGGGCCGGTGGGGCGCTCCTTGCTGATGACCGTCCCCTGCGCGCCGCAGCGGCGGTAGAGCTTTTGGGCAAAATGGGCCACGCCCTCATTTTCAGTTTGCAGAACAACACCGCGGTCATCAAAGTATTTGCCAAAACAGGCCACCGCATACGCGGCGGCCATGTTGCAGCAGGGCTTTGAAATTTTGCGGCGCAGTATTTCGTTTTTCACTTCTTGAGAAAAGCTCAAGGCGGTGTTCTCCCTTATTATAGACTTCGGTTCACGTCGCGGTGCTGTACGCTGGGTGCGTAGCCGAGCTTCTTGCAAAATTCACCGATCTTACGCGCAAAGGTGATGGATCGGTGCTTGCCGCCGGTGCAGCCCACCGCGATCATCAGCTGGCTCTTGCCCTCCTTCACGTAGAGCGGCAGCGCGTATTCGAGCATATACTCATAGCGGTGCAGCAGCTCCTGCGACTCCTCGGAGGCCATGACGTAGTCAACGACCTCCTGATCCAGACCGGTCTTGTGCTTGAGCTCCGGTACATAGAAGGGGTTCGGCAGGCAGCGCACATCGAGCACGAGATCTGCCTCCTGCGGCAGCCCGTACTTGAAGCCGAAGGATACGACCATCAGCTCCATCGGGCTTTCGCCCTTGTCCAGGAACAGGCTGCACACCCGCTCCCGGTTCTGCGCTGCCGAGAGCAGCGACGTGTCAATGACATATTTTGCCTTATCGCGCAGCGGCTGCAGAAGGCGGCGTTCCCGCGCGATGGCCTCGGTGATGGGAATTTTCTCGGCGGCGGCCAGCGGGTGCTGGCGGCGCGTCTCCTTATAGCGGCGCTGAATGGCTGCATCGTTGGCATCCAGGAAAAGAATATCGTAGTCGATCTTCTTTTCATCAAGGTCGGCCAGCGCCTCCTGCAGCTTTTCAATGCTGCGCACGCCGCGCACGTCCATGACGACGGCGACGCGGTTCAGCTGGTTTTCGCCCTGCAGGGCGAAGTCCACGATACGCGGCAGCAGCGCCACCGGGATGTTGTCAATGCAGAAAAAGCCGATGTCCTCCAGTGCGTTGACAGCCATTGACTTGCCCGCGCCGGAAAGGCCGGTCACGATCAGAAAATTCATCTTCCCCACCGCTCTCTTATTTTACCACGCGAATTTCGCGTTCCAGCACAAAGCCGGTCCTGGCCTCAACAATTTGCCGGACCTGCTCGGTCAGTGCGACCACGTCGGCGCAGGTCGCGCCGCCGCGGTTGATGACAAAGCCGCAGTGCTTTTCACTGATCTGTGCGCCGCCCACGGTAAAGCCCCGCAGGCCGCAGTCCTCGATCAGCTTGCCCGCGAACGCGCCCTGGGGCCGCTTGAAGGTGCTGCCGGCGCTCGGCCATTCAAGGGGCTGCTTTTCCCTGCGCTTGCCCAGCAGCTCCTGCATACGGGCCAGCACAGCGGCTCTGTCACCGCGGTGCAGCACCACCGTGGCCGACAGGATGCACCAGTCGGGGTTTTGCTCAAAAATGCTCGTGCGGTAGCCCATGGCCAGGTCTGCCGCAGGCAGTGTGCGCAGCTGCAAATCACTGTCAAGGAAGGTCACGCTCTCCAGCACGTCCTTCAGCTCACTGCCGTAGGCACCGGCGTTCATGTAGACCGCACCGCCCACCGTACCGGGGATACCGCAGGCAAATTCCAGACCCGTCAGGCCCAGCGTCTGCGCCTTGCTGCACAGCCGCCCCAGCGTCTGCCCGGCCCCGGCGGTGATGCGCACCGCGTCCGTATCAAGGCCGGAGTTTTCCATCCCGGACAGGCCGCGCATGTCAATGACCGCGCCGTCAAACCCGGCATCGTCAAACAGTGTGTTGGAGCCGTTGCCGAGCAGGTAGACGCGGACACCGTTTTCCCGGCAGAGCTGCAGGGTGCGGCGCAGCTGCTCTGCATCCCGGGGCGTACACCAGAAGGCTGCCGGGCCGCCGATCTTAAACGTCGTGTGGGGGGCCAGCGGCTCCCCCTGCGCAAAGGGCAGCTGCTGTGCCGTCAGCGCCGCGCACAGAGCCGTGATCGTCTGTTCCTGCATGGAGACCTCCGTAGTATCAGCGTTTTATCAAATAGAACTGCCCAGTGCGGCAGCGCCGATCACACCTGCATCGTTGTGCAGCTGGCAGGCGCAGATGACCGGGAACTTGCCGGTGGTGATGTTCCGGGTCTCGTTCTCCGCATAGGCGCGGACGGGGGCCAGCAGGACCTCGCCCTGGTTGGACACACCGCCGCCAATACAGATGACCTCCGGCTCGAACGTGTTGATGACATTGGCGATGCCGACGCCGACATACTCGATCCAGCTGTCGATGACCTTCCGGGCGGTCTCGTCGCCCTTGGCAGCGGCATCAAAGGCCAGCTTGGCGTTGACGTGGTCGATGTCCTGGGTCATCTTCCACATAATGGTGTTCTTGTCGGCCTGCATCGCGGCCTTCGTCTCGCGGGTCAGCGCGCTGGCGGAGGCGTAGCGCTCCCAGCAGCCCCTGCGTCCGCAGGTGCACTGGATGCCGTCCTTGACAATGACGTTGTGACCCATTTCACCGGCGGCGAAGTTGAAGCCGCGCAAAATCTTGCCGCCCAGGATAATGCCGCTGCCGATGCCGGTGCCTAAAGTAATGACGACCGCATCGTTGTACCCCTTTGCACCGCCCGCAATGTACTCGCCGTAGGCGGCGGCGTTGGCGTCGTTCTCGACATAGACCTTGCAGCCGAGCAGGGCCTCGAGGTCAGGGCCGAGGTTCCAGTCGTAATAGCCGAAGTTCGTGTTGAAGCCGACGAAGCCGGTGGTAAAGTTCACGCTGCCGGGCGTGCCGATGCCGACATATTTTATATCGGCAAAATCGACCTTATTATCCCGGGCCACGGTGCGGCACAGGTCGGCCAGTGCCTTTTCCAGATCCTCCGCCGGGCGCGGCAGACGGGTGGCCCAGGTCAGCTTGCCGACGATCTCATAATTTTCGTTGACAATACCGGCGGTCATTGTGGTGCCGCCCAGGTCGATACCAATCGTGTATTTGCTCATAACAAAATTCCTCCTACTTCTTCTGCACAGGGCTTGCCGTGCAGTTGTAATTCCTGTACCAGATTTTCCCGCGTCGCGTTCACGATCAGCTCCTGCGGGAACTGCATTTCCTCCAGCATGGCGTAGAGGGCCGTCAGGCCGTGCTGCAGCTGGTGGGTGCTGTGGGCATCACTGTCCACTGAAATATGACAGCCGTTGGCAAGGCAGGCCCGCAGCAGGGCGCACATATTGGGGATGCCGTCTCTGCGGACGTTGAACGAGTTGCCGTTCAGCTCCACGACCTTGTGATTTCGGGCGAATGCCTTCGTGACAAGGTCGTAGTCATAGCGGTAGTTTTCCTGCTCGGAGTGACCGATAATGTCGACATAGGGGTTCTCGGCCACAGCCAGCCAGAGGCGGTTAGCCTCCCTGCGGGTCAGCAGACCCGGCACGCAGGAGCTATGGATGGATGCGACGACCCAATCCTGCGCTTTGAGCTGGCTTTCCGAAAGGTCCAACCCGCCTTTGGTGTCCATAACGTTGGCCTCCGCTCCGTAGAGCATGACGACACCGCCGATTTCCCGGGGCATCGCGCTCCAGTTCTGGAAGTGCCAGGCGTGGGGCGAGTCCGGCATGGCGGGCGCATGGTCGGTCACAGCCAGCGCGCAGTAGCCGATCTCCTTAGCGGCTGCGGCCATTTCCGTAAAAGTATTGTATGCGTGCGTTGCGCACAGGGTATGCGTGTGCGCAACGCACGCATACAATA
>OGDY01002889.1_pt1 | contig 14736 bp, 15 predicted proteins | sample 1570341 | NCBI WGS metagenome assembly OGDY01 (sample SAMEA2581972, study PRJEB24529) | metagenome | biome: Human gut stool | place: China | collected 2011 | reverse complement strand
GCAAGCTCCCACGGTCATCTTGCACAATCATTTCTGCATGGCTGAACTGTTACTACGAATGCGAGCATTCGACGTCCATATTGCCATAATTTGCATGGCTCTGAATAGTTACAAATAAGGAATTAAGAAGGAGGAAGTAAAAATGGAAAAACTGTCACTGGACAGGGATCTTAAGGAGAATGCCTATCCGGGCAGAGGAATCGTAATTGGAATCTCGCCGGATGGGAAAAAAGCGGTAACAGCATATTTTATCATGGGAAGAAGCAGTAACAGCCGTAACAGAGTGTTTGTGGAACATGAAGATGGAATTCGTACAGAAGCATTTGATCCTTCTAAGCTGGAGGATCCGAGCCTGATTATCTACGCACCGGTTCGTGTACTGGGAGATTATACCATTGTTACAAATGGAGATCAGACGGATACCATTTATGACGGGATGCGGAATGGACTGAATTTTGAGCAGGCCCTGCGCAGCCGGGAATTTGAGCCGGATGCACCGAATTATACCCCCAGAATTTCCGGAAGCATGGAGATCAAGGACGGAAAATATCGTTATGCAATGTCTATTTTGAAGAGTGATAACGGAAATCCGGAAGCCTGCAACCGCTTTGCCTTCTATTATAATAATCCGCTTGCAGGAGAAGGCCGTTTTATCCATACCTATATGCATGACGGTAATCCGCTCCCGAGCTTTGAAGGAGAACCGAAGCTTGTAGAGGTAATGGATGACATTGATGAATATACGGATCTGATCTGGAACAGCCTTAATGAAGAGAATAAGGTATCTTTGTTTGTGAGGTATATTGATATTGCAACCGGCAGATATGAGACAAGAATCGTTAATAAGCATCAGAAGTAGACCCAGATGGCAAGCTTGTGAAAAATGAGGCAATGACATATTTTCAGTTGATAAACCCGATAGGAAAGGACAGTAGAGATGAATGAAATTCAATTAAAGTACGGATGTAACCCGAATCAGAAGCCTTCCAGAATTTATATGGAGGATGGAAGTGATCTTCCGGTGAAGGTATTGAACGGAAAGCCGGGATATATCAATTTCCTCGATGCATTTAACGGCTGGCAGCTTGTTAAGGAGTTAAAGCAGGCAACCGGACTTCCGGCAGCCACCTCCTTTAAGCATGTTTCTCCGGCAGGAGCAGCGGTAGGGCTTCCACTTACCGAGACCCTTGCGAAAATTTACTGGGTAGATGATCTGGGAGAGCTTTCTCCTCTGGCATGTGCTTATGCAAGAGCACGTGGTGCGGACAGAATGTCTTCCTTTGGCGATTTCATTGCCTTGTCGGATGTCTGTGATGCGGATACGGCTCGCCTGATTAAAAGAGAGGTTTCCGATGGCGTGATTGCACCGGGATATACCGACGAGGCCATGGAGCTTCTGATGCAGAAGAAAAAAGGAAACTATAACATTATTCAGATCGATCCTTCCTATGTTCCGGCCGAGATTGAACGTAAGCAGGTATATGGTATTACCTTTGAACAGGGAAGAAATGAACTTGCAATTAATGATGAACTGTTCTCGAATATTGTAACGAAGAATAAAGAGCTTCCGGAAGAAGCGGTTATGGATATGAAAATTGCCATGATTACCTTGAAGTATACACAGTCCAATTCCGTATGCTATGTTAAGGGTGGACAGGCAATTGGTATCGGAGCAGGACAGCAGTCCAGAGTACATTGTACCCGTCTTGCAGGACAAAAAGCGGACAACTGGTATCTGCGCCAGGCACCGCAGGTGCTTAATCTTCAGTTCGTAGATTCCTTAGGACGCGCAGACCGTGACAATACCATCGATGTTTATATCGGAGAGGAATATGAAGATGTGCTTCGTGAGGGCGAATGGCAGAAGCGCTTTAAGGTAAAGCCTCCGGTATTTACCAGAGAAGAAAAGAGAGCATGGCTTGACGGAAACAGGAATGTAACCATTGGCTCTGATGCGTTCTTCCCGTTCTCAGATAACATTGAGAGAGCATATAAGAGTGGCGTAAAATACATTGCACAGCCCGGCGGTTCCGTACGTGACGATCTTGTCATTGAGTGCTGTGACAAGTATGATATGGTGATGGCATTTACCGGAATCCGGCTGTTCCATCACTAAGAGGATAAAAGCAGTTATATAGTTATATGCAGGCGATACACGGTTTTTATACTGAGTATCGCCTGCGTTTTGCTTACTTTTTCTTTGAACAGAAGTAATAGGGTAATGCAAACAATATTACACCGCCAAAAAAGTTTCCTAAAATAACAGGAACAAGATTTGAAAAATATCCACCCCAGTTCACTAAGTCATTTGTGGATGCATATGGAGAAAAAATACCTAATGCAAGTAAAGTCATATTTGCAATACTGTGTTCAAGTCCGATTCCGATAAATGCGAACAGTCCCCACCAGATCATAATCAGCTTTGCTGCTTCGCTTTGGAGTTTTTGTCCGCACCATACGGCTACACATACGCAGACATTACAAAGAGCCCCGCGAAAAAATAACGGAATAAAGCCCGGACTGATTTTGTTGGCACTCATCGTTACAACAAACGTGCCAAATTGCTCATTATTTAACAGTCCGCTCATTGTAATAATCCAGGCAACCAATAGGGAACCTGCAAGATTACCGATCAGATTTATTCCCCAGACATGAAATGCTTCCAGCCAGGAAACACGCCGGGTCATAGCACCTACTCCCATGAGCAGATTATTTCCTGTGAACAGATCACTACCGCACATAATACACATTGAAAGTGCCAGGCCAAAGCTTGCACCCATAACAAGCTTTGTGAGTCCGACAGTATATTCAGACCCGCTTATCTGTGCGCCGAGGGTAAAAATTAATGTTATGCCAATTCCTATATATGCACCTGCAAACATGGAATATACAAAGCATTTCAAAAAACTGCTTTTTGCATAGTCGGCTTTTACTCTGGCAACATTAGAGATCTTCTCTATTACAGCAGTTTCCATACAATCACTCCTTCCGGTATGTTTTGTTATTTACCAGGGATATTGTCCCTGCTTGCTATAGGGAAGAAGTTTACCGTTCCATGTAATAATTACCCGGTCTCCGTGAGGATCCTTCTGGATATCTACATCAATGCCGAAATCAATGGCACTCATAATGGCATTACCGCCTTTTTCGTGGATGATTTCCTTAATTGCAGGACCATAGGTATCGAGCACCTCATGTAATCTGTAAAGTACAGGATCCGTATTACCTTTATAGGGATGTTCGCTTAAAACCATAGTGATTTTGGAATCAATGCCGAGTACCTCAGCCAGTTTCAGGCAATACTCTTCGGGTACATACTGTTGACCCTTGATGGCACTGGTCAGCCAGACCTTATTTACGCCGATTTTTTCAGCAAGCTCTTCATAGGTCATACCACTTGCTTTCTTTGCAGCTTCAATTTCAGCAAGCTCTTCAGAAAATTTTACTCTTTCGAGGTAATCAAAGTTGTTCATAGGTGTCATACTCATAATGGTTTCTCCTCTCGTTTGTTTTTGGAATTCTGCAGAATAAAAAAGAGCAACGAAACCTTTTAAAAGCTTCGTTGCTCTTGCAAGCATAATAGCATTGTAATTATTGAATGTCAACAAAAAATTTTTGACGGAAGCTTCGTTAAGGAAGACAGGGAATGCATTGAAAATTCCGTATACAGCTTCTTTAAGATGATTCGCAAGAGCAATCCGTACAAAAGCACCGTAAAATGTATTCCAAATAACTTGAAATTACAATACTGGCGATTTATAAGTGAAAAGTGCTATTATGAAAATTATTGGAAGGAAACGGGAAAAGATGAACTGCTGCTATAATATGAGATAGTAGATAATATGTGTGGAAATTTACCTATTGACAAGGTAGGCCATTATTTGTTAGACTTCCAGCTATATATTTGCATGGACTATACTGGATTATGTATGGATTGGAGGGAACTCATGAAACAAAAATGGATTTTAACCGGTGCGGCGTTTTCACTGGCTGCGGCACTGACCGGATGCAGTAATATTCCTGTATTAAATCAGCTGCAGAGCAGTCAGGCACAGACACAGACTGACAGTATGGGTGAGACGAAGGAGCAGACGGTTCCTGCGCAGACCACTCCTGCACAGACTGCTGCGCCAGTCATAGAGAATTCAACAGGCGAGGTTGATGAGGCAAAGGCGAAGGAGATTGCGCTGGCTCATGCGGGTGTTCCGGAAACGGAAGCGAGCATTACCAAATTAAAGCTGGACTATGAGGATGGCCGTCAGGTCTATGAGATTGAGTGGTACGCAAATGGTGCGAAGTACGATTATGAGGTAGAGGTCGCTACCGGTGAGGTAATTAAATCCGGCTATGAAGCGAAAAACAGCCCTGACACCGGAAGTGGCGTTACGACTGACGAAGAGACTGCGAAGCAGACAGCTCTTGCACGTGTGTCCGGAGCAACGGAAAAAGACATCTATGAATGGAAGCTGGACTACGATGATAACCGCCCGGAATATGAGGGCAAGATCATTTACGGTAACATGGAATACGAATTTACCATTGACGCAAATACAGGCGAAATTCTTGAATGGGATATGGACTCTGTGTATGATTAAAGCTGATCCCTATGGGCGAATCTCCGTCCATAGGGATTTTTTGAGTTTGTACGGTATTTGGTTATCTGTTTAAAAGTATTATGTGGAGGATCGTACAATTAATTCAGTATCAAGTAAAATATGCTGGGTTGGTGTGGAAGGGTTTTCGATAAGATTTATTAACATCTCACAAGCCTGATGTCCCAGTTGCTTTTTAGGCTGGTTGATTGTAGTCAGGGAAGGTACGACCATTTTTGATAAATCAATATTATCAAAGCCGACAACCGCAATATCTTCCGGTACACGTAAACCAAAATTCTGAATAGCCTTAATTGCGGCAGCGCCATATACGTCAGAAACACAATATAAGGCATCCGGCCGTTCGGCCTGTTTAAGCAAAGAGGTGATTACAGACACTGCAATGTCAAAATCAAACTCTGTTATATGAAGGATCCAATTATTGTTGGCCTGCATACCGGCTTTGCCAAGTGCATCCAGAAAGCCCTTTTCGCGGTATCTGGCATAGGCATTTGTTAACTGACTGTTGATTAAAGCTATTCTGGTGCGTCCGATAGATAGTAAATAGTTCACGGCAATCTGCGAAGAGTATACATCGTCAATGGATACAAAGGAAACGTCGGGAAGATTACAATGCTCTGAGCACATTACCACCGGATATTTTAGTTTGATCTTATTTAATTGATCTGTGTCTAATACATTATGTACTAAAAGCAGACCGCAAAAATTATTCTGATTAATGATTTTTTCATATTCATATAGAGAAAAGCGCAAATCTGATGCTTCGTAAAAAAAAGTTCTGTAGCCGTGTGTAATGGCGGCATTTTGAATTCCTTCAATAACATCAGCATTAAATGGATTCCGAAAATCAGGAAGACAAACCAGTATGGATTGAGAGCCGGCTGTATCTTTTGCTCCGCAATAGGTATTGGGATTTAATCCTAATTCTGACATTGCCTGGAATACTCTTTGTTTTGTTTCCACTTTCGTGTTTCCAATCTGATTGATTACTCTGGATACTGTTGCAATTGACACATCGGCGCGTGCTGCAATTTCTGAAATTGTTACATCCTTTGAAATAGCCATACTTCCTCCCTTATGAAAAATTTTCATGACAATTAGTCAAAATGCACTAAAACATGAAATTCATATATCGTTTGTTATAAAAATTATATAAGGTATTGCAAAATATGTCAATGTTTTATATAATCAAAAATGTAAAAAGGAATGAAAAAAGAAAAAATAATGAAAATAAATAAGAAAGAAGGGAAAAAATGAAACAGGGATTTATAACATCCGTGATGGCAGACTATTCATTCGAACAGGTAGTTGATTTTGCCTCAGATAATGGTTTTGAATGCATAGAAGTTGCATGTTGGCCTAAAGGAAAAGCTGAGCGGAAATATGCCGGCGTAACACATATTGATGTTGCAAGTCTTGATTCTGTAAAAGCTCATGAAATTCTGCAGTATTGCAAGAAAAAGAACATTACGATTTCTGCATTGGCTTATTATCCAAATGTGCTGGATGAGGACAGGGAATGCCAGAAAAAGAGCATTGATCATTTAATGAAGGTTATTCAGGCATCTGCTCTGTTAAAGATTAATCTGGTTACTACTTTTATAGGAAGAAACAAAAATTTGAATATTACAGATAATCTGGAATTAGCAGAAAACGTCTGGAAACCGATTCTGGAATATGCAGAATCCTTAAATGTAAAAATTGCCATTGAAAACTGTCCGATGTTTTTTACGGAAGATGAGTGGCCGGGAGGAAAGAATATTGCAGTATCCCCTGCAATCTGGAGAGAACTGTTTAAACGGCTTCCAAGTGAGTATCTTGGGCTGAATTTTGATCCATCGCACTTCATATGGCAGGAAATGGATTATATCAGGCCTTTATATGAATTCAAAGACAAGATCTTTCATGTACATTATAAGGATATCAGAGTGGATAAGGAGGCAAGAAACGAAGTCGGAGTTTTGGCCACGCCGCTTTCTTATATGGTTCCCTGTATACCAGGACATGGCGATGTTAACTGGGCGAGATATATCAGTGCATTATTGGAAATCGGATATCAGGGAGCTGCCTGCATTGAGGTCGAGGATAAATCCTTTGAAGATAATAATGAAAATATTGAGAATTCATTAAAGATCAGCCGGCAGTATCTGAAGCAGTTTATTCATTTCCCGGAGAAAGGCAGACAATATGCGAAAGATTAAGGTTGGAGTAATCGGGTTAGGATTTATTGGAAAACAGCATGTAGAAGCATTACGAAGACTTCCGTATGTTGAAATTGTGGCAGGATCTGACAGCAATCCGGCTATGCGGGACTGGTGTGAAGAGAATGGAATCGGTAAATATTATGCAGATTATAAAGAAATGCTGAAAAATGAAGAAATGGATGCTGTACATAACTGTACGCCGAATAATTTTCATTTTGCAGTAAGCTGCGAAATATTGGAAGCCGGATACCATGTATATAGTGAAAAGCCTTTGACCATTAATTCTGAGGAAGGAAATAAACTGGTAGAGCTTGCCCGGAAAAAGGGATTAAAAACGGCGGTTAATTTTAATTACAGAAATAACCTGATGGTTCAGGAAATGCAGCAGAGAATTAAAAATAACCGGATGGGGACGATCAGTCATATCCAGGTAGAATATTTACAGGACTGGCTGTTATATGATACCGATTTTGACTGGAGAGTCCAAAAAGATAAAGGAGGTGAATCCAGAGCAGTAGCAGACATAGGCTCACATTGTTTTGATACCATACAGTTTATTATGGGAGAGAAGATTGTAGCCGTATATGCACTGTTCCATAAGCAGTATCAAAGAAGATATATGGCGAAGCAGGCAGATACCTTTTCTTCTCAGAAAGCATCTGGAGAACATAAGGGAGAGGCTGTGCCGGTAGAAAATGAAGATGCAGCGATTATCCTGTTTAAATTGGAAGGAGGGATGGTAGGAAGTATTAATATTACCCAGGTCTGTGCTGGAAAAAAGAATGATTTGCAGATTCTGATCAGTGGAACCAATGAGGCCTATGAATGGCATCAGGAAACACCGGCCAATTTATGGGTTGGTCACAGGGATTCCGGCAATGAAATTATATATGCGGGCAAAAATAATTTGTCTGAGAATATCAGATGCTTTGCTGATCTGCCGGACGGACACTCGGTTGGATGGAAGGATGCATTTGAAAAAGGATTTGAAATTTTCTATAAAGGTTTGTTGCATGAAGGCGAGGCCGTATATGAGAGTCCGGACTTTACTGCAGGACTATATATTACTAAAATAGTAGAAGCTTGTCTGAAGAGTAATCAGACAGGCACATGGCAAAATGTATGACTTTAATTTAAAGGAGGATAAATGAATGAAAAAGAAAATGGTAAGTATGTTATTGTGTCTGGCTATGACAGTTGGAATGTTGAGTGGATGCGGAGCATCGACTAATCAGGCTGATAATAATTCACAGGGGTCAGAAGTGACCGAAAATACACAATCAACAGAAAATTCAGGTGATAATAAGCTGACCATGTTTTTGGATGATGCAGCAACACAAAGTAATTTTCAGGATTATTTAGATGCGGCTGAAAAAGCAACTGGACTTGATGTTGAAGTTATTGCAATGCCAACTAATACTGCAGATAGAACTGCAAAATTTATGACTATTTTATCGTCAGGAGATGAGTCTATTGATGTTATTTCGGCTGATCAGGAGATGCTGCTTCCTGTGGTCAATGCTGGATATCTTGAACCTTTAGATGATGTACTTACGGATGATGTTAAAGCAGCATATCCAGAATCATTTATTGAAATGAGTGATGGAAAAGGCGTACCTATGTTTATGGAAATCTTTTGCTTCTGGTTAAATAGTAAATATGTTCAGGAGGCTGGCATGGATTCGGTTCAGACAAAGGATGAGTTTGTGCAATTCCTTGAAACAGTATCCAAAGATAATGTATATGGATATGGTGGCGGCTGGGAACAGACATATGTTTGGAACGATATTGGTGAATTTATCAATTTGTTTGGTGGTGATCTGTATGACTGGTCTAACCCGCAGACGCAGGAAGCTGTTAAGTTCTTAAAAGAAATGGTAGATAATGGTTGGACTGCAAAGTCTCAAATTGCTGATCAGTATACGGAATTAAACCAGAGAATTATGGATGGAAGCGTTGCATCGATGCTTAATTATTCCAGTTTTATGCCTACCTATGATTCGGCCGGTAGGTATGGAAAAGACGATATTTATATTGCTCCAATGCTGAACTTGGGAGAAGAAAAAACTTATGCAAATGGTTGGCAGTATGTTTTGAACGCCGCATCTACACGTAAAGAAAATGCCAAGATTTTTTTGAAATGGGCTGCAAGTCTTGAAGGACAGAAAGCATATGCAGAAACGTTTTCCAGAATCCCGGCAAGAACTGACGTTGTAGAAGACCCGGATTTTTCAGTTCCTGGAATTGAAGAGTTGAAATCATATTTAGAGAATACAACATTGGTAGTTCGTCCATTGCCGGCAAATTCATCAGAATATATTAATGAAATGGGTGCAGAATTTCAGAAATATGTAAGTGATGAGATTAGTTTTGAGGACTATATTTCAAAGATGCAGGAATGCATGAATACTTATTTCCCTGACGAAGTAAAGTAAAATTCAGTAGAAGGAAGCTGTAAAAATGTAATTTTACAGCTTCCATATATTAAATATCACATAAGATTAGTAAAGAGAGGTAATGCAAGTGGCAAAAGGTAATAAAAAGATATGGCTTCCATGGATCATGATTTTGCCAGTAATCCTAATAAGAGGCATAACAACAGTTTATCCGGTATTTATGACCTTTATTAATAGTTTTAGAAATTTAAATGTGATTCAAGGTGGAAAAGGTGAATTCGTTGGGTGGCAAAACTATGCAAGAATGCTTTCGGATGACAACATAGCCACATCATTAGGATTTACACTGATCTTTACTTTGGTATCGATGTTTTTTCATATTATTCTTGGAATTGCATTGGCATTAATACTGAATATGAAATTTAAAGGGAAAAAATTCCTTAGAACCATAGTCTTAATTCCATGGGCAATGCCGATGATTGTAGCTGGAAGAGCTGCAAGATGGGGATTTAATGGGCAATATGGATTCATTAATGATCTTATTGGAAGATTTGTAAATAATTTTCATTATGATTGGCTGATAGATGTAGATACGGCCAGAATAGCTGTAATAATTGTTGATCTATGGAAAGACATTCCATATTTTGCTATTTTAGTTTTAGCAGCTCTCCAATATATATCCGGCGATATTTATGAGGCGGCTAAGATAGATGGAGCCAATACAGTCAAGGCTTTTTTTAGTATTACATTGCCTAATATCGCGAAAACAATTTTATCAATTTCGATATTTTTTACTATGTGGAGAGTAACCAATTTTGAACTTGTTTATGCGATGACTTCGGGAGGCCCTCATGATGGAACGGCTGTTTTGGCATATAAAATTTTGATAGAGGCATTTAATAATTTGAATTTAGGGTATGCATCCGCAATTGCGGTTGTATTATTTGTTATTATGTTGATATTAAGTGGCCTAAATCTGATGGCCACAAGAAAATATCAGAATAAGTAGGTGAAGAGTATGAAAACAAGAAAAAAAATTGCATTTAAAATATTTCAATGGCTAATAACAATATTTGTCGCATTGATTATACTAATCCCTATATATTGGATATTTATATCTTCAATTAAACCTAATGAAGATTTGTTTACGATACCGATTGAATGGATTCCTAAACATTTTACATTAAAAAGTTATAAGACCCTTATTCATCAGGTGGGAATTGTACAACAAATTATTTGTACATTGATTATAACTATTCCTACATTGTTAGTATCAACAATTATTTGTGTATTGGCAGCCTTTGCATTTGAGAGATATTCATCACCTAAACTTTCAGTTGCATATGGATTGATTGTATTTTCCGCACTGATACCGGCGATAGTTACGGCAAGACCATTATATGATTTTTTTAAAAAGTTAGATTTGATTGACACTTATCCGGGTTTGGTTTTACTTTATACAAGTTCTCTGATTCCGTTTTCAATTCTTATTCTACGGAATTATCTGAGTGGAATACCGGTGGATATAGAGGAAGCAGCAGAAATTGATGGTGCGAGCTTGGGGCAAAAGATATTTTATGTGATTATTCCATTATTAAAACCGGCAATTGCGACTATATGTATAATTAACTTTATAAATTGCCTGAATGAGTTTTTTATTCCTCTCTTCTTTTCACAAAAGATTAGTGTGCTGACAGTTGGAATATCAACATTGCCGAGGGCAAATGCCTATGATGTGCCATGGGATCTTTTGAGTGCCATGGGTTGTGTTATCCTATTGCCGATTATTATATTCATTATGATTTTTGAGGAAAAGATAATGGACGGAATTATGGCTGGTGGTGTTAAGTCTTAATTTATATGGATATAGGATAGTATTATTTTGGAGGAAACCAATTATGTATAAAATTAATATGAAACAAACAAGGGAAAGAGAGGATGATGTCCAATCTGCTTTGGACACAAGTGAAGCGAAGAAAAATCCGCTTGTTCCTGGAGCGAGAATAATTCGTGGGGCAGATGCTGTTCCGGTTTATGTAAATGAAACTGCGTGCAGACAATGGTTTTATCCATTATCTGAGGTTAATGATCTTGGTTTATTTACTTATATTGAAAAGGAAGCAAAGACAGATACAGATAGAGCATGGACAATACAATATCATCCAGATGTAAACCTATATTATTATATTCTTGAAGGAAATGGAAAGGTAGTCTTTGGGGATGATAATAGAAGCTTTGAAACAGAAGTATATGAATTTATGGAACAAGAAATGGTAATTATTCCGAGAGAAGTTCCGTATCATATGGAGGGAGAGTGGAAAGCAATTTGTTTTCATGCCAGAACCGGAGTATACGGAACGGTAGCTGGGACAAATCGATATCCACACCCAGTAGTTACGGTAAACAGACCGGAAAGGCCAACGGAAGTTGAAAGTAACAACCTAAAAAAACCTGGGAATTATACCTGTTATAATCAAACAATGACCAAGGAACTTGACTTTGGAAATGTAGCTGGTAAAGTGAATGATTATGTTAGTCTGGAATATGTAAGAGATGATTACCAGAAACAAAGTGAAATATACAATGTTAATGCCTTATATGCCAATGTGACACCAATTGATGAGCAGACTCATATTAAGGAAAATATTAAAGAGTCGAAGAAGAACGCATCAGTTTTAGGAGCAAGGGTTTTGAAACGAAAAGATGCACCTCCTGTGTATAACGCGAATGCGGGACTTAGACAGTCAAGTTATCCTTTGACATGGACGGATGACATTGCTATTTGTAATTTGGCAGAGAAATTGGCATCTTCAGATAAGGATAGACCATTTGATTCCCATTCGCATCCAGATATTGAGGAATATAAATTTATTTTATCTGGTTCAGGGAGTGTTACTATTGGTGTGGGTGATGCTACTTGTGAAGAAGAATACTATGAATTTCAGGCAGGTGATCTGGTTATTTTGCCCAGAGGTCTTGCTCATGTTGATGCGGGAGGTTATTCTGCTTTGTATTTCCATACGAAACAAAGTGTATTTGGGAAGACGCCTGGAGACAGTTTATATCCGCATATTGCATATGTTTATACAAGACCACATAGACCAACTAAGGAAGAGGAAGAAGCTTTAAATGATCCTGGAACGTTTATAAAGATGAATTCACGGGAAACATATAATGTTTATTGCCCCAATCCGATAGAACGCATAGAGAAGAATCCAACAGATATGACGCATTTGAGACCGGATTTATTCCCTGAAATGGATACTTGATTAAAAGTGTCTGTAGTTTATTTATAAACTTCAGACACTTTTTACTATGTGCGCCCAGCGGCGCACGTTTCGTTTGCGCGCCATGGGCGCGCTCTCGCAGGTGAAAGTCCTGAACATGCCCAGGTAGTGGGAAATGTATAGCTGAACAGCAAGGGTGTCTATCGTGAGGTGGAATCTGAAGAAAGCTGGATGTGAGGAAAATACTAACTCACGGGCAAATCTCTGGTCTGACGGACAGAAATCTTATATGAGGTTATGCATGAGGGTAAGGTTGCATTCCAAATCGAAGCCCAATAACTACACGGAATCATGCATGATAAATGAGGCAGATGGATGAGAAATGTGAAAAATGTGACCGTACTGCTTACCAGAAAGAGAAAGAAAAATGTGATAACCGTAAAAGCCAGTTGGAAAAGAAATATAAAAATATGACGGTTGGTTATGAAAGCATCCTGTTCCTAATGGCATGGTATGGCGTAACAACATTGTTTACCGATATTAACGACTGCATCACCTTTTTCGGTGCGTTAGGAAAAGGAATGGGAAGTTTGTTTCGGGAGTTTGTCATAGGGCAGATTCTTTTGGGCAGTTAAGCAGTGGAATCCAAAACAGTATCATTTTATTTTGGAGATTGGATAAAATCTGTTATTCCTATAAATCTCATCACGCTGTTGCTACTGGTGCATGTGATTTATATTTACTTTCATGCTAATACATATTATCATATTAGCATGAAAGGAGAATCTATATGACTCAATTTGAAAAATTAGATTTGTTATTGCGTGAATGTGGAGGGACAATTCAGACATTTCAAGTCCTGAATAATGGAATTAGTAAGTCTGTGTTTTATGCCTATGTGAAGGAACGAGGATTAGAGCAGGCTTCTCATGGTGTGTATGTATCACCTGATACGTGGACAGATGCGATGTACCTTTTGCATTTACGTTGTGGTCAAGCTGTATTTTCTCACGAAACTGCATTGTTTTTTCATGATTTAACGGACAGAGAGCCTTTGAAATACACCATAACAGTGAGAACTGGATATAATCCAAGCCGTTTGCAGGAAGACGGTTTTCAAGTGTATACAGTAAAAAAGGATTTACATGAAATAGGGATCACAACTATGCAGACATCATTTGGACATTCAGTTCCGGTTTATGATATGGAGAGAACGATTTGCGATCTGCTTCGCAGCAGGAAAAATATTGAAATGCAGATCTTCCAAGATGCATTAAAGCAATATGCGAAGCGTAAGGATAAAAACTTGCGGATGCTTATGAAATACGCAGCTATGTTTCATGTTGAAAACATACTTAGACCATATTTGGAGGTGTTACTTTAGATGATAACAACGGCAAGACAATTAAAGGATTTGATTCGTAATCTGTCAAAGAAAAAATCCGCAGATGCACAGATTTTGATGCGGAATTATATGATGGAACGTTTTTTAGAACGAATTTCTTTATCAGAGTATAAAAACCAGTTTATATTAAAAGGTGGAATGCTTGTGGCGGCAATGGTTGGTCTGGATGCCAGAGCTACTATGGATCTGGATGCTACCATAAAAGGCACTAATGTCAGTGTGGAGGATGTAGAGATGATTATATCCAAAATTATATCAATCCCTCTGAACGATGGTGTCTTGTTTCGGATCAAACGGATAAGAGATAGGCTTATGCCTGGGCAACCTTCGGGTTGCCTTTACATAGTTTCTACTTTCAAGAAATGTGAATATTACCATGCGGCGGAGCCGCCAGTCCGGTGTGGCGAGAGCCACCAAGAGCGACATTGCCAATCGTTGCGTTTACTTTGCCAGGCATTTATGGCAAGAATATATGTTTAGTAATAGCAACTGTCATATTAGGGATTGGTCATATAGGAATTCATTTGCAGCATTAACAGAGCTGGTTTTTATTTTGCAGTAAACTAAGTTGTTAATAATTGACTGAACTAATATTTCAAAGAGAAGGTGTTTTTCTTGTAAGAGAGGACACCTTCTTTTTGTAATTTACTCAATTCATTAGATAGAGCACTTCGGTCTGCATTCAGATAATCTGCCAGCCCTTGTCTACTGTAAGGGATTGTAAATGTGTTAGAACCGGCGTGCATAGATTCGCTGGACAAGTAATTAAGTATCTTGTCACGTAAATTTTTTTTAGAAACATGATCTATTTTGTTCATCAATCTTACATTTTTTCTTGCTATTATCTCTAAAAGGTTATGAATCAATCTTGTATGGAAACTACAAGATGAA
>OGDY01002880.1_pt1 | contig 14770 bp, 10 predicted proteins | sample 1570341 | NCBI WGS metagenome assembly OGDY01 (sample SAMEA2581972, study PRJEB24529) | metagenome | biome: Human gut stool | place: China | collected 2011 | reverse complement strand
TGCGGAACTGGTTCTGCAGCAGCTCGCCCACGCTGCGGATGCGGCGGTTGCCCAGATGGTCGATATCATCGGTGGTGCCAATATTGTGGCCCAGACCGTTCAGGTAGTTGATGGAAGCCAGAATATCGGCGACCGTAACGGTGCGGCCGATCAGCTGGTCGTGGTTGCGGCGCAGCATCTCCTTCTGCTCTTCCACATCAGAGGTGGTGTCGAGGATCTTCTTGATCTCATCGAAGGAGCAGCGCTCGTTGATGCCGCACTCCTTCACGTCGAAGGAGAAGAAGCCCTGTGCATCCACACAGCCGTTGGTGATGACCTTGATCTTCCGGCTCTCTTCCTTCATGGGATCGTCGAGCTTCAGCACGACCAGATTCACACCGGCATTGTCAGCCTTCTCAGCCAGCTCGCGGGTGATCTTGGCACCAGCCTCGATCAGGATCTCGCCGGTCAGCGGAGCGACCACATTCTCAGCAGCCACCTGACCGGTGATGCGGCGGGCCAGAGACAGCTTCTTGTTCATCTTATAACGGCCGAAACGAGACAGGTCATAACGGCGCGGGTCGAAGAACAGCATGTTGATCTGGCTGGTAGCAGACTCCACCGTGGGAGGCTCGCCGGGGCGCAGCTTGCGGTAGACTTCCAGCAGGCCCTCTTCCTGATTCTTGGTGGTATCCTTTTCCAGAGTAGCGAGGATGCGCTCATCGTCGCCAAAGAAGTTCAGGATGTCCTCGTTGGTGGACAGGCCCAGTGCACGGCACAGCACGGTGACAGGCAGCTTGCGGTTCTTATCGATACGGACATAGAACACATCGGAAGCATCGGTCTCATACTCCAGCCATGCACCGCGGTTGGGGTTCATGGTGGCGCTGTACAGGTCGTTGCCCACCTTATCTTTGGCATCTCCGTAGAATACGCCGGGAGAACGGACCAGCTGGCTGACAATGGCACGCTCGGCACCGTTGGAGATGAAGGTACCGGCGTCGGTCATGAGCGGGAAGTCGCCCATGAAGATCTCCTGCTCCTTCACCTCGCCGGTCTGCTTGTTGAACAGACGGGCCGTGACGTACAGGGGTGCCGCATACGTGGCATCCCGCTCTTTGCATTCTTTAATAGAATACTTGGGGTTCTTGTCCAGCCGGTAATCGACGAACTCCAGCACGAGGTTGCCGGTGTAGTCCTCGATCGCGGCAATGTCGTGGAAGACCTCATGCAGGCCCTCCTCCAGGAACCAGTTGTAAGAGTTTTTCTGGATCTCGATCAGATTGGGCATACCAATCACTTCGTTGATGCGGGAAAAGCTCATGCGGGTCGTTCTGCCGTTTTGTACGGGCTTGACCTTTACCATAAAACGCGACCACTCCTATTCCATAGATTGACAAAGTTGGCGAAAGCGACCCGAAAGGCGGCTGTGAAACTGCGGCATATTCGTCGTTTTTCACAAACTTTTTGATTTTACAGATTTTGCAAAATTCCTTTAGGGCGCTCTATTCCATTTTTGTGATACTGTTTTAGTATACAGGGTAAATGGCTTGCTGTCAAGGGTTTTTCGGCTTTTTTATGAAGTTTTTCCGTTCTATCGAACGCCCGGGCGAGTGTAACAAAATTTCGGCAATTTGCTGATTTTGCACCGTTCCCCTCCGCTTGACAAATTCGGTACAGCGGTTACAGGGCGCGGTTTTTGGCAGTTTTCACAAGGTTGGGTATGATATTTTAAACAGGTTGTCTCTTGACAGGTGGGGTGGTTTTACGGGATAGTACTATACAGAATCCTTATTGTAATCGGAAAGGTGTTTTGCACATGAATCTTCTCGGCCAGAAAATCACCCTGCGGCGCATCCTTGGCATGATTGCGGGCGTCGTCATCATCGGCATCGGCATTGCGGTGTTCAAGTTCTCGCGTCTGGGCAACGACTCCATCAGTGCGCTGAACCTGCGGTTGGCGGAGCTGGTCGGCCTGCCGTTCAGCATCGAGAATGTGCTGATGAACCTCTGCCTTTTCGTGCCGCAGCTGCTTTGGGGGCGGCGGTACATCGGGCTTGGCACCATCATCAACAGCTTCTGCATCGGGTTCATCGTCACGTTTACCGGCGACGCGATGACCGCCGTCTTTGGCTCTGCCGACACGCTGCCGGTGCAGCTGCTTTGGGTCGCTGTGGCGGTGTTGGTCATCGCGCTGGGGTGCTCGCTGTACCAGACGGCGGATTTAGGCGTCGCGCCGTATGACGCGCTCTCGCTGATGCTGGCAGACCGGCTGCCTGTCCCCTACTTCGGCTGCCGCGTGTTCACCGATGCGCTGTGTGCGGTGCTTGCCTTCCTGTTGGGCGGACTGATCGGGCTGGGCACCCTGATCTGCGCCTTCGGGTTAGGACCGTTCGTGCAGTTCTTTACAAGGCATTTTTCGGAGAAGGTGCTGCGGTACAAGCCGGAGAAGAAATAGAAGCATCGTAGGGCGGGGTGCCCCCGACGGCCCGGCAGCGCTCCGGCTGCCGCAGCGCTTCTGCGGGCGAGCAGTGCTCGCCCCTGCGATGCACTTTTTCGACAGGCTGCGGGTGCCTGCGGCCTCGGAGGCCGTAGGGGCGGATTCTATATCCGCCCGCGGAGCCTTGCCCTGCATCTCTAATAAGAACAAAAAAGGACCGTCTCCACACCCGGAAACGGTCCTTTTCTGTCACATTTTAATGATTCCAAACGCATTGGCCACCGAGCTTGCCAGAATGACGGCGGCAAAGACCGGGCAGAGCCAGCGGATCATAAAGCGGAAAATCCTCTTGCGGCGGAAGGGCTGGCCGTCCAGCTCAACCTCCTTCTCGATCTTGTCCACGCCGATGACGCGGGAGACGAGCAGACAGGTCGCAATGGCCGCAATCGGCATCATGACCGAGTTCGTCAGGAAGTCGAAGAAGTCGAGGAACTGCATCCCGATGATCGTGACCCCCGCCAGCGGGCCGTAGCCCAGGCTGGACAGCGTGCCCAGCGCCACCATGATGACGCCGACAAGCACCGTGGCCTTTTTGCGACCCCAGCCCAACTCATCCTCAAACGTTGAGACGGCGCTCTCGGTCAGGGCAATCGAGCTGGTGACCGCTGCAAACAGCACAAGCACAAAGAACAGCACACCCACCACCGTGCCCAGCCCCATGCTGGCAAAGACTTTCGGGATCGTAATGAACATCAGCGCGGGGCCGGCCTGCAGCGTGTCGGGATCGCCGCCGGAGAACGCAAACACCGCCGGAATGATCATCAGGCCCGCCATGACGGCGATGAGCGTGTCGAAAATCTCGACGTGCTCGGTGGATTCCTCAATCGAGACATCCTTCTTCATGTAGGAGCCGAACGTGACAAGAATGCCCATGGCGATGGACAGCGAGTAGAACATCTGCCCCATGGCCGTGACGACGGTCATCCACGAGAAGTTGGCCGGGTTGGGCACCAGGAAATAGGCAACACCCGCCAGTGCGCCGGGCCGCGTGACCGAGTAGACCGCAATGATGACCGACAGCACGACCAGCACCGGCATCATGAGCCTGGAGACGCGCTCCACGCCGTTGCGCACGCCCGCAAAGATGATGCCCAGCGTGATAAAGGTGAACAGCAGGAACGGGATCTCAGCCAGCAGACCGTTGGAGATGAAGCCGGAGAAATACCCGTCCGATGCCAGCGCGCTGCCATGGCCGGTAAGATACTGGGCCAGATAGTGGATGACCCATCCGCCGATGACCGAATAATAGGGAACGATCAGGATGGGGATGACGGCGTTGATCCAGCCGCCGAACGCCAGCCCCTTGCCCTTGCCAAAATGGCTGTAAGCGCCCACCGGGCTCTTGCGGGTCATCCGGCCCAGCGCCGTTTCGGCAATGATCATGGTGTAGCCAAAGGTGACAGCCAGCAGGATGTAGATGAGCAGAAAAATGCCGCCGCCGTATTTTGCGGCCAGATACGGGAAGCGCCAGATATTGCCCAACCCGACCGACGCACCGGCGGCGGACAGCACGAATCCGAGTTTGCCGGAAAACGCGCTGCGCTTGTGGTGAGTTTCCATGTTTTTTTCCTCTTTTCCAATTGATAAACTCAAGTGTAACATAGAAGAAACGGGATTTCAACGAATCGCAGGCGTTTCACCGGTGGAGAGATTTCAGGCGAAAGGTGAAGAAAAGTAAATCACTTTCGGGTAAAGGGCTCCATACCGTGCTCCTCGGGGGTGTAGTATTCCATCAGGGAGATGTAGTTTTCCGGGTGGTGGCAGAACGCCGCGCGCAGAACACTGTCCAGCTCGCCCCGGGCGGTGAGCAGGCGGATGATGTACTGGGCCACCATCTGCACCACATCGGTCTCGATGCCGTAGCACAGGCCGACCGCCAGCACCGGGATCAGGATCTGCCGGGCCAGCAGGGGCACGTTCTGGCCGTACCGCTCAAGGATGGGCCGGCTCATGGTGGAGGCGGCCCAAACGCTGCCCACGATCTGCCAGTAATCGATCTCTTTCATGTGGGAAAGGGTCTGCAGCCGCTCCACGATCTCACCGTCGCTGAGGATGTAGCCCTCGACCACCTCTTTTTCGGAGCGGATAAAGGCACACTGGATCATGTCCATGATGGCGGCTTCGTATTTCTGGTGGAAATTTTCCCGGGAAACGCAGAACTTGGCCACGATGTCGATGAGGGCACTGGTGTCCTCGGCGGTGGCAAGGCTGCTGACCACCAGCGGTGTGGGGCCGAATTCCGCCCCCAGCGCGTCCAGGTCGGCCAGTTCTTCGGCATTCCGGGTGGCGGGCAGAAAGCGGTCACAGCCGTTGCGGTGGTAGCCCCAGGCAGCGGGCAGCACCCGGGCCACCGCGTCGCCGCTGGAAATGATGCTGAAGATGTTGCTCTCGGGCCAGTTTTCCAGCAGGGTGCCGTCCGGGGCGTGATTGGCATCGAAATCCTGCTGCAGGTCAGGCCGGTCAGCGGCAGTCAGGGCCGCAGGCACCGCAAAGCCGTAGGCATAGATGCTCTCCCGCCCCAGCTGGGGCAGCTCCCGGGCAATCTTTGCCGCCAGCAGATTTGCGATAATGGAGCCGCGGCTGTAGCCGCCCAGCCAGAGCTTGAAGGCACCGCTCTGCCCGGCCCGGGCCAGATAGGCCTTGAGGGACGCAAACACCGCCGCCACGGGCGTGACAAAGCCGGTGTGCGCGCTGGTATCGCCCATGTGGAAGTTGCTGGCCCACTCGCCGCCGTAGCCGCCGCCCCGCAGGACAAGCGCCACAAGGGTGGTACGCTGGCCGTTCAGGGTCAGGGTCTTGCGGGCCAGCGAGTAGCCCACAAAATCCCCGGCCCGGCCGGTGTCGAGGTCGTAATTATAGAACAGCGCGTCCTCAAAGCCCAGGGTCTCGTAGGCGGCAGCAATGTGGGCTTCCCGCCCCACAGAGCCGTTGACCCAGTATTCCGCATCGCTGGCCACGGTGTTGGCCGCAGCGCAGACCAGACCCAGCGTTGCCAGCGCCAGCTGGTGGTCATATTGGGTGGCCGGGTGGGTGAAAAAGCTGTCGGAGTAATAGAACGCGTGGGTCAGGTCGCAGCCGCTCAGGTCGCTGCGGATGCCAATGGTGTAGCGGCCATCCGGCACTGCATGGCCCACGGAGCCCTGCCCGGCGGCCTGGACCATCAGCCCGGGCAGCAGAGTGCTGCCGGCCGCAAACCCCAGCACCTTGCAAAAACTTCTTCGATCCATAATTTTTCCCCTCAAAAACCAGAATGGATTTTTTCTTAGTATACCGTATCCCGGGCGGGGATACAATCCAAAGTTTTCCGGGCGGCAAAAAACGGGCCGGTGTTGCGCACACCGGCCCGTTATGTTACACTGTTGTTCAGTCCAGATCCTTGCAGCACTCCACGATGTGGTGGAACATCTGCTCCACGGCGGGAGCCATGGCGGTGGGGCGCTGGACGGCCAGACCCACCACGCGGTCCTCTTCGGGCTCGATGGGGTAGATCTTGACCGCTGCCGTGCAGTTGCGCAGCAGCATCCGGGGCATGATGGAAATACCCAGGCCTGCCTCGACCATGGCGATGTTCGACTGGTCGTCGATGACATGGCAGCGGCGCTCCGTGGAGATGGAATACTTCTTGAGGAACTGACGCATCTCCGCGTCGGTGGCATCCCACTGCACCACAAAGTTCTGCCCGTTCATCAGGGCGGGGGTCATCACGCCGTTGGGCGGCTCGGGCCAGTCCATGGGGGTGATGCAGAGCAGCGGCTCGTGGAACAGCTCGGTCAGAACAAACTCCTCCCGGCAGTTGTTGGAGAGGAAGGCAATGTCCACCTGACCGGTGCGCAGCCACTCCTTAACATCGTCGTAGGTGCCCTGATAGACCTCGACCTCGATCTGGGGGTAGTGGGCCATAAAGCCCTTGAGGATGCTGGGCAGCAGCCCGGAGCAGATCGAGTTGAAGGCACCCAGCTTGACCTTGCCTTTTTCCAGGCCGTTCAGGCGGGCAATGCTCTGCTGCAGGGCCTCGTCGCTGTTCAGCACCGCACGGATGGAGGGGTACAGCGAAGCGCCGTAGCTGGTCATGGTAACGCCGTTTTTGCCGCGATTGAATAAGGTAAAGCCCAGCTCGGCCTCCATCACGGCGATGGCGTGGCTGATGGCCGAGGGGGTCAGATGCAGCTGCTGAGCCGCCTTGTTAAAGCTGCCCTGCCGTGCAACTGCGTCGAAAATCTCATAAGAAAACAGCGTCATTCCCAATGCCTCCTTCCGGTCTGATCTGGTTCGGAGACGCTTGATCCTCTGTGAATCTTTTTCATCTTTGGTTTGAGATAGTTCAATTATCTTCTTGATTTTACTATCCTGCGCCCGTCCTGTCAAGCATTTTGGGCTGATTTGTGCACGCTCTGTGCAGATTTTGCCGCAGCAGACGCAGGAAATGCCACCTTTCCGCCGTTATAGTTCTTATAACGATTTTTTACAAACTGACCGAGGTGTTTTTTTATGACCGCACTTTCCCCGCGCTGCAGCTTCAGCGGCACCGCCCTTAAAACCATTGCCTGCATCACCATGCTCATCGACCACATCGGCGCGTCCTGCATCGAGGCAGGTATCCTTACGCCCGGGCTGGACAGCGGCACCCTCTCGCGGGACACCCTTTCCACCTATCCGCTGTACCGGCTGGACATGGTGCTGCGCTTCACCGGGCGGCTGGCCTTTCCCCTGTTCTGCTTTCTGCTGGTGGAGGGCTTTGTGCACACCCACAACGTCAAAGGCTACCTTGGGCGGCTGGTGCTGTTCGGCCTTCTGAGCGAGGTACCCTTTGACCTTGCGTTCTTCCGCACCCCCTTTTTCCCGGGCGCGCAGAATGTTTACTGGACGCTGGCGCTGGGCGTGCTGGCCATGGCAGGGCTGCGGCACTTTGAAAAGGAAAACGGCCTGCCCGGCTGGCAGGGGCTTGTGTGGGCGGGCATCTTCGTGGGCGTCACCGGCCGCTCCAGCGCCGAGGCCGTGGCCTACTTCCTGCTGTCCATCGCCCCGGTGAAGCTGGCGGTTGCTGTGCTGTTCGTGGTGGCGTGCTTCGTGTCCATGGCCATGGGCACCTCCGTCGGCACCATCACCCTGCTGGCCCCCATCGCCGTGGCGGTGTCCGCCGATTCCGGCTTTGACCTGCCGCTGTGCATCGCCTCCGTCATGGGCGGCGCCATGTTCGGCGACAACCTCAGCTTTATTTCCGATACCACCATCGCCGCCTGCTCCACCCAGGGCACGGAGATGAAGGACAAGTTCCGCGCCAACTTCAAGATCGCCCTGCCCGCCGCGCTGGCGGCGCTGGCGCTGATCATCGTGGTCTCCCTCGGCACCGATGTACAGAGCGCCGTCTCCGGCGGTCACGATCTGGTGCTGATCATCCCCTATGTGCTGGTGCTCATCGGCGGCATTGTCGGCCTGAACGTGTTCGTGGTGCTGCTCATCGGCATCGCCGCCGGCGCCGCTATCACCCTCATCACCGGTCAGGTCACGGCGCTGGAGCTCATGGGCAACATGGGCGGCGGCGTGTCCGGTATGTTTGAGACCATTTTGGTGACGCTGCTGGTAGCGTCCCTGTGCGGTCTCATCCGCGCCTACGGCGGCTTTGAGAGCATCCTCGCCTTCATCCGCCGGGTGTTCCGCGGCAAGCGGGGCGGCCAGCTGGGCATCGGCCTGCTGGTGGGTCTCATGGATATCGCCACCGCCAACAACACCGTGGCCATCGTCATGGCAGGCCCCATCGCCAAGGAGGTGGCGGAGGAATACGGCATCAGCCCCAAGCGCTCCGCCTCCCTGCTGGACACCTTCTCCTGCATCTTTCAGGGTATCATCCCCTACGGCGCCCAGATGCTGGTGGCCATTTCCACCTGCGCAACCCTCGGCTACGCCATCAGCGCCTTTGACATCATCCCCCTGCTGTTCTATCCCTTCCTGCTGTGCCTGTCCAGCCTGCTGTTCATCCTGTTTGACAAGAAATAAAGCGTCTCATTTCGTGTGCTTACAGCGAGAGCCCACCTTCTCAAGAAGGTGGGCTCTCGGCGTAATGCTTCTGCGATACCTGTATGACGCAGTGCTGTGGCCGCTGTCCGCTGAAATCGCCATGCAAAAAAGACAGCTTCCAAGGGATATAGGTTTAAGCGCGGCAAATGCTCCGGCACACACTCTGCCAGAACCCGCCGGTTGGCTCCCCGTTATTCTTCCTTCAGGTGCCCCTCCATCCAGTGCAGGATCTCGCTGAGGCGGCTGATGCGGTTAGAGGGCTTTCCCTCTCGGCTCAGGCCGTGGTTCTCGCCGTAGAACATACACAGCTTGCTCTCCACGCCATGGAGCTTGAGTGCCGCGAACATTTCCAGACCGTTGGCCAGCGTGCAGCGGTAATCCTTATCTGCGTGAATAAAGAGTGTGGGCGTCTTAACACGGTCGGCATAGGTGAGGGGCGACGCCTTCCACAAATTCTCCGGGTGCTCCCAAATGGTGCCAAGCTGCTGGTCAGGCACATAATAGTAGCCGATATCCGAGAGGAGATAATCCCCCACATAGTTGGCAATGCTCCGCTGGGACACGGCACAGCGGAAACGATCCGTGTGACCGATGACCCAGTTGGTCATAAAGCCGCCATAGGAACCGCCGGCAACGCCCATCCGATCTGCGTCGATTTCGGGATACCGCCGCAGGACCTCATCCGTGAACTCCATCAGATCCCGGAAGTCCACCTCTCCGTACTTGCCCTGAAGATCGGCAAAGGCATTTCCCTTGCCGCAGCTTCCTCTGGGGTTGCAGTAGCATACGAAAAAGCCGGAGGCCGCCCAAAGCTGCATCTCATGGTGGAAGCCCGGGCCAAACACCATCTTCGGCCCGCCGTGAATATGAAGGATGCCCGGATACCGCGTGCCCGGCTCGTAGCCCACCGGCTTCATCACGAAGCCGTCGATATCCACGCCGTCGGTGTTGAGGAAATACAGCGTCTCGCCCACCATTCTCTGTCCCGTGACGGAGCCGGAGAAGCAGTCGGTGACCACCTCGGAGTTGACCCGGCGGTCATAGCGGCCCAGATTTTCCTCGCCATTTTTGTCCACCACAAAGAATGTGGGGTGCTCGTACACGCCGTAGTCCCGCATGACCAGTCCCAGGCAGAGCGCCTTCCGGCCCAAATGCCCCACATAGTCGATGCTGTATTTGTCGGGCGTGATCAGCGTCTCCGTCTCGTTCCGCGCTGTTTCTCCTTTAAAAAGTTTCTTATCTCACAAGGTGCGTCGTTTACAGGTATTACTGAAGCGACAGACCGTTGATCGCCTTTTCCATCTGCTCCAGAGCCTTTGTCAGGGTACACCGGGGACAGGCCACATTCATGCGCAGAAAAGCCTCTCCCTGCTCACCGAATTCATAGCCGGCGCAGAACGCCACCTTGGCCTCATTGATCATGAAATGCTCCAGTGCCATGCCTCGGTAGGGCAGCTGGGAGCAGTCCAGCCAGACCAGATACGTACCCTCGGAGGGGATCATGCGGATCTGAGGAATGCGCTCCCGCAGGAACTGATCCAGATATGCCTTGTTGTCGGAGACGTAGGCGATGGCCTGATCCAGCCACTCCTCGCCGTCGTTGTAGGCGGCTATGAGGGCGGCCATGCCGAAGATGTTGTCCAGCCGTGTCTGGGCAATGGACATCTCCTCGTTGAACTTGCACCGCAGGTCGTCGTCTGCCAGCACGAGAGTGGCCATACCCAGTCCGCCCAGATTGAAGCCCTTGTTGGAGGAGTAGCAGACCATGGAATGGCGCAGTACCTCCTCGCCCAGCAGGCCAAAGGTGGTGTGGGGATGCTCCGGCGGCACGAAGTCGCAGTGGATCTCGTCCACCAGCATGAAGATGTTGTGCCGCAGACAGATCTCCGCCACGCCCTCCAGCTCCTGACGGGTCCATACCCGGCCGGTGGGGTTGTGGGGGCTGGAGAGCACCAGTACCTTCACGCCGGAGGCAGCCTTGGCCTCCATATCGGCGAAGTCGAAGGTGTAGCGCCCGTCCTTCCAGACCAGCGGCGTCTCTACCAGCTTCCGGCCGCCCCGGGTGACCATGTCAAACAGCGGGTCGTAGTTGGGCATGGGGACCATGACCCTGTCGCCGGGCTTGGTGAGGATGCGCAGCATCACGTTCATGGCGTAGATCACGCCGGGAGGCGCAAAGGCCAGATGCTCATAGTTGACCTCAAAGCCATGGCGCTTTTTCAGCCAGCCCATCACTGCGTCATAATAGGGCTGCTGGCGCACACCGTAGCCGTAAACCGGGTGGGCGGCGCGCTTCTGTACGGCCTCCACAATGCAGGGGGCGCAGGCAAAATCCATGTCCGCCACCCACATGGGGATCACATCGTCCCGGCCGAAATAATCCATATCGCAGTCCCACTTAAAGGAGAAGGTATTTCTGCGATTGATGGGGGTATCAAAATCGTATCTCATGCAGCGCCACCAACCAGTGCAACGACGACCCACAGAATGATGGACACTGCCGCCGCCAGCAGCGCATAGGGGAGCTGGGTGCGGACGTGGTCAATGTGGTCGCAGGCGGCGCCCAGAGAGGAGAGCACCGAGGTGTCGGAAACGGGGGAGCAATGGTCGCCGAACAGACCGCCGCTGACAACGGCGCCCACAGCGGCGTAGACCAGCGTACCCAGCTGACCGCCGGTGAAGGAGTAGGCCATGGGAACAGCGATGGGAATGCAGATGGCGAAGGTGCCCCAGGAGGAGCCGGTGAAGAAGGAGATCACGGCGCCCGCGATGAAGGTCACAGACAGGAACAGGGCGGGGGTCATCCAGCTCTCGCAGACGCCCAGCAGGAAGTCGGCGGCGCCCATGGACTTGGTGATGGTGTTGATGCAGTAGGCCAGGGCTAGGATCAGCGTGGCGGACATGACGCTCTTCATGCCCTGCACGGCGGTGCTCACCAGATCGGTCACGCTCTTGAACACCTTGCGGATGCTTAGCTCGATGGACATATAGATCACGGTGATGATGAAGCACTCCAGGATCTTCACGCCGCCCTTGGCGATGTACGTCCAGATGGCGGTGCCTACCAGAATCATGATGGGAACCAGGAAGTCCAGCATGACGTTGGGCTTTACATCACTGTCGTTGCCCTTCTGCAGCTCCTCCAGCTCGGTGCCCATCATGGGAACGGCGCCGTCACGCAGCAGCTTGCCGGTGGTGCGGGCGCGCTGCTCCGCCTTGCGCATGGGCCCGAAGTCGGGGAAGATCTCCAGTGCGGAGAGCAGTGTGATGAGCACCATCAGAATCGCGTAGAAGTTAAAGGGGATGGCGCTGATGTAGACGCTCACGCCCTGCTCGTTAGAGGTCACAGGGCCGCCCAGATCCGCCACCAGACCGGCCACGTAGGCGCCCCATGCCATGAAGGGCATCAGGGTACACACGGAGGCGCAGGTGGAGTCGAGGATGAAGGCCAGCTTCTCTCTGGGCACACGCATCTCATCCGTCAAGGGACGCATGACCACGCCGCGCAGCAGGGGGCTCATGTAGTCGTCGATGGTGAACAGGCCGATGAACCAAGTGGCCAGCTTTACGCTGCGGGGGGATTTCACCTTACCGGCGATCATCTCCGCAAACGCCTTGACCACGCCCGCCTTCATGAAGAACGCGATCATAATGCCGATGAATACCTGAATGAGCAGGATCCAGATGAAGTCCTCGTTGCCCAGAGCCTCCTCCGCCAGAGCGGAGAAGCCGAAGGCGGGGTCATGCCCCAGCAGCAGAACGCCGGAGAGACAGCCCATGAACAGGGCAAAGACCGCGTCCTTCTTCCAAAATGCCAGCAGCAGGGTAAGCGCAAGGGGAATCAATGACAAAATACCGTAGTTTGCAGCTTCCAATACAAATACCTCCTTAAGAATAGAATGCGGGGGTGACCTTGAGCCTCCCTTCTGATAACTTTGTTACATTCCTGATTATAATTTATCACACCGCCCTTGTCAATCCCGCATAAGTGCCAAGAAGTCTGATAAATTTTTGTCTAAATCGCTGTCTTGAAGGCTCTTTTCGCCTCGCCCTGCAAAAAAAAAGTTATATCCCCGCCGCTTTCCAGCATATTAGGTGTTGATTTATTCATTCATTTTCGATATACTGACTTTCAGCAGCACTGTGTGACAGTTTTTTATCAGGCAAGAATTATTGTTGAGAAAGTAGGGATACAGTGAGCAACTACGCCAGTCTTGAGCGATACATTCCCTTGGTGGAATTTATGGGGAAGATCTGCGGAAAGAATTATGAGATCATCCTCCATGACGTTTCCACGCCGGAGCGCTCGGTGATTGCCGCCTGCAACGAGCATCTCAGCGGCCGCCGCGTGGGCGACCCCATGACGGAGTTGGCCAAGGAACTGCTGCGAACCGGAGCCTATAAGGAGCACGACTATGTGGCCAACTACGAGGGCCGCACCCGGGGAGGCAAGCGTTTCGTTTCTTCCACCTATTTCATTAAGGAAAAGGGTCATCTGGTGGGACTGATCTGCGTGAACCACGATGTGGAAGATATTCTGGTGCTCTCGGAGCATCTTTCCAACCTGCTCCATTCCTTTTCTCTTCCGCAAGAGGAGGAGAGCTCCGCCTATACCGAAGACCTGGACGATTCCATCCCGGAGCTGTCCAGCAATCTGATCCACTCCACCATCCTCGGCTATGGTATCCCCTCCGGTGCCATGCATACCGCCGACAAGCTGGAGATACTCCGCTCTCTGGAAGCGCAGGGCGTATTCCAGACCAAGGGCTCCGTCGGACAGGTCGCCAGGGAACTGCACATCTCCGAACCCACGGTCTACCGCTACCTGCGGCGTATCCGCAGCGAAGCAACATAATCTTCCGCCGCGGCCCGCGGCCTTTTCTCCGGCGGAGCCGACGAGGTCGTCATAGAGGATATGCACGGAGACGGCTGCAACATTGACTGCGCCCTGCTCCCCAGAGATGCCCGTCTCCTTCGGGGGATCACCCACGATATTGTGGGCCTTACCGGTATTTTTGACGAGAGCTATGACGGTGTGCTGATGGTCGGCTTTCACGATGCCGCCTCTGCCCCCGGAAATCCCACGTCCCACACGATGGTAAGCTCCCGCATTTTCCGCCTTACGGTCAATGGCGCGCTGTGGGGAGAATTCGAGATGTACGCCCATGCCGCCGCTTACCGGGGCGTTCCCACCCTATTCGCCAGCGGCGACGAGGGGATGTGTGCGGCTGCGGCGCGCACCGTACCCGGCCTGCTGACCGTACCGACCAAATCCGGCCACGGCTACGGCGTTCTGACAAAGACCCCGGAGCTTGTCCGCGAGGAGATCGAGGGCATGATGGCCAAGGTTGTGGCGGCGGCAAAAACAGCCGTACCTCCGGCACTTCCCGATCACTTCCACGTGGAGGTCACCTATGTACATCATTATGACGCCTATGGATGCTCCCACTATCCCGGCGCCAGCCTCATCTCTCCCACCACCGTGGCCTTTGATGCCGATGATTACGGTGATGTGCTGCGCTTTTTCTACTTTGTGATCTAAGAAACGGAGGTATATGCTATGGCTGTTATTGCCTATCAATACCGCGGTGATCTGGTGGATCAGATCCACCGGGGACATATCGCGGTAACGGATCACACAGGCAAGATCCTTTGGAAGCTCGGTGATCCGGAGCGTCTTACGTTTGCCCGCTCCTCCGCCAAGCCCCTTCAGGCGATCCCCGTGGCAGAGAGCGGTGCGCTGGAGCATTATGGCATTACCCCGCAGGAGTTGGCCGTCATCTGCTCCTCCCACAACGGAGAGCCTTTTCATGTAAAGGCCGTGGAGAGCATCCTGCACAAGGCCGGGCTCTCCCCCGATCAGTTGTGCTGCGGGTCAGAATACCCCATGTATGTCCCCGCCGAGGACGCCTTGAAGATCGCCGGCATCCCCCGGGCGCCCATCTACTGCGACTGCTCCGGAAAGCACGCCGGTATGCTCATCACCGCCCGCCATTTAGGGGAGTCTTTGGAAGGCTATACTGCTTTGGAGCACCCCGTCCAGCAGCGTATCCTCTCGGTGTTCGCTGAAATGTGCGGCGTGGAGACCTCCGAAGTCCATCTGGCCGTGGACGGCTGCGGCGTTCCGGTCCACGCGCTGCCCCTTTACCGGCTGGCACAAGGCTACGCCCGCATGTCCCTCCCCACGCTTTTCGCCCCCACCCGGGCCGCTGTCCTCCTGCTCTTCTAAATTTTCTATATGTTGTATTTCTTCTTGTATTTCTTTTTTATATTCTA
>OGDY01002876.1_pt1 | contig 14776 bp, 9 predicted proteins | sample 1570341 | NCBI WGS metagenome assembly OGDY01 (sample SAMEA2581972, study PRJEB24529) | metagenome | biome: Human gut stool | place: China | collected 2011 | reverse complement strand
CGTCGCCCTCTTCACGAGGGCGTGGATTGAAATTGCGGTTGTAACTCTTGCGGTTGCAACAACATCTGTCGCCCTCTTCACGAGGGCGTGGATTGAAATTCCTACTGCGGCAGGAACGGTATCCGTAACCGCGTCGCCCTCTTCACGAGGGCGTGGATTGAAATAGCCCTTATTTTTTGGTTTCATAATTTTACGATTTGTCGCCCTCTTCACGAGGGCGTGGATTGAAATATACATCCAGCCGCCCTCATCGTATATGACGTTCGTCGCCCTCTTCACGAGGGCGTGGATTGAAATACCAAAGGATTTCAGTCAGTCGTAACGCTTGACGGTCGCCCTCTTCACGAGGGCGTGGATTGAAATCGGAAGAATATGTCCGGGAAATAAAAAAAGAATACGTCGCCCTCTTCACGAGGGCGTGGATTGAAATGGCAAAATCATTACTTACTGCAATTATGATTTACGTCGCCCTCTTCACGAGGGCGTGGATTGAAATGGCTCTCGCCCTTCGGGGCGGAAGGAGATGATTAGTCGCCCTCTTCACGAGGGCGTGGATTGAAATAATATTATACGGTATAAAGTATTTGAAAAATAATAGTCGCCCTCTTCACGAGGGCGTGGATTGAAATTGCGTCGCAGAACTACAAAGACCATGTGCCGCTCGTCGCCCTCTTCACGAGGGCGTGGATTGAAATAAAAAAGGCAAGTTGAATTTTGGCGAAGTAATTGAGTCGCCCTCTTCACGAGGGCGTGGATTGAAATGTTGTTAACATACTCAACATCAGTAATAAAAGCAGTCGCCCTCTTCACGAGGGCGTGGATTGAAATATATGCCCCAACCTGTACTCTGTATATGGTCTTTGGTCGCCCTCTTCACGAGGGCGTGGATTGAAATACATATTATATACACGATAACGGCAATAAACATAGCGTCGCCCTCTTCACGAGGGCGTGGATTGAAATAGCGGTGGCAGTTCCTTGATAAGCAACTGCGTGGTCGCCCTCTTCACGAGGGCGTGGATTGAAATTTGCGAAAACTGCAACGGACGCACCGACAAGCGAGTCGCCCTCTTCACGAGGGCGTGGATTGAAATACTTCTGCTCCTATCAAAATCACGTTAATCACCAGTCGCCCTCTTCACGAGGGCGTGGATTGAAATCATAATAACTCCTATCTTGCCGTTATGCACCACGGGTCGCCCTCTTCACGAGGGCGTGGATTGAAATTGTTACCTCCTCTGATACATCAGAAATCAAATCAGTCGCCCTCTTCACGAGGGCGTGGATTGAAATGGTTGCTGTGTCAGATCGTAAGACGTCCCGCCGTGTCGCCCTCTTCACGAGGGCGTGGATTGAAATACTATCAGCGCAAATTCAACAAAGCTAACAAAGCGTCGCCCTCTTCACGAGGGCGTGGATTGAAATTAGTTTGTAAAGCGTGTTAGGAACAACAGATACAGTCGCCCTCTTCACGAGGGCGTGGATTGAAATTTGCATTTAACCCGATTTTGAAAAGCCATTTTAGTCGCCCTCTTCACGAGGGCGTGGATTGAAATGCTGTTGATCTCTTTCATTGTGCTTTCGGCTGTAGTCGCCCTCTTCACGAGGGCGTGGATTGAAATAATACTCCAACCGTTTTTTATTCTCATTCGTATTGTCGCCCTCTTCACGAGGGCGTGGATTGAAATATACCATCAGAAGATAAAGTACGAATATCATCATAGTCGCCCTCTTCACGAGGGCGTGGATTGAAATATTAACTTGTCCTATACCGCAGAGATGTCATAGGTCGCCCTCTTCACGAGGGCGTGGATTGAAATATCAAATTTTTTTAATTCTTCGTCTGTGGGCTCGGTCGCCCTCTTCACGAGGGCGTGGATTGAAATACCGAGGGACAAATCATTCTTAATGAAGTTATAAGTCGCCCTCTTCACGAGGGCGTGGATTGAAATAGAACGCCGAGCCAGTAATCAAACTCCTTTCCGAGTCGCCCTCTTCACGAGGGCGTGGATTGAAATTCATCGGTTACCTGATCAATTATTGAACGGGAAACGTCGCCCTCTTCACGAGGGCGTGGATTGAAATCACTGCCTGCACCATTCATTTTACATTTAAAGGGGTCGCCCTCTTCACGAGGGCGTGGATTGAAATCTCATCAAGAGGAATCTCTTAAGCTCACTGCTGGTCGCCCTCTTCACGAGGGCGTGGATTGAAATGTACTTGTACTTGCTCCATAAAGAGGCGCATTTTGTCGCCCTCTTCACGAGGGCGTGGATTGAAATACATAGTTTCCGGCAGTATATACCTGCGTATCAAGTCGCCCTCTTCACGAGGGCGTGGATTGAAATAGCTCCTGTTCGCTTGTAATGGCGTTATCGGAAGTCGCCCTCTTCACGAGGGCGTGGATTGAAATATTACGGCTGTAGACGCTCACGGTTATTACAAAGTCGCCCTCTTCACGAGGGCGTGGATTGAAATCACTCGTGGATAGATACGCTCGAAGCGTATATCGTCGCCCTCTTCACGAGGGCGTGGATTGAAATACAGCAACGGCGAACATTTTATTGAACGCTATCGGTCGCCCTCTTCACGAGGGCGTGGATTGAAATATTGTCACACCCTGTACTGTGGACGATTATTCCAAGTCGCCCTCTTCACGAGGGCGTGGATTGAAATGGAAGTAGTCAAATCTATAAGCTCTGCCTTATAAAAGTCGCCCTCTTCACGAGGGCGTGGATTGAAATAAACTTTTTTAATTTTGCCATAACGCAGGAAAACGTCGCCCTCTTCACGAGGGCGTGGATTGAAATAACGCTGTCAACATCGGAAACCTTTAACACGCTGGTCGCCCTCTTCACGAGGGCGTGGATTGAAATCCAGTCGGTGCATGTCAGAGTCAGGATAACACTTGTCGCCCTCTTCACGAGGGCGTGGATTGAAATCTTATTTACTTACCTCGGTGCACCTGATTTGGAAGTCGCCCTCTTCACGAGGGCGTGGATTGAAATCAAATTCTGACACTACCAAACGTGAACGTATGATGTCGCCCTCTTCACGAGGGCGTGGATTGAAATAGATTTATGACAAGCTCACCGAGATGAGGGCGATGTCGCCCTCTTCACGAGGGCGTGGATTGAAATCGATAGGTCTTGTGGGACGTTTTGGTAAAGGCTTGTCGCCCTCTTCACGAGGGCGTGGATTGAAATAAGCTTTGAAAATGGCGATGTAGGCAACAATGCTAGTCGCCCTCTTCACGAGGGCGTGGATTGAAATAAGCTTTGAAAATGGCGATGTAGGCAACAATGCTAGTCGCCCTCTTCACGAGGGCGTGGATTGAAATAGCCCATCAAAAAAAACATGCTTACGTCTAAGCGGTCGCCCTCTTCACGAGGGCGTGGATTGAAATTTGTGATAGGTGACGTTGTTGCTTTTCGTAATCATGTCGCCCTCTTCACGAGGGCGTGGATTGAAATGGTAACCTTGACAATGGCGACCCTGCGTATGCTTCGTCGCCCTCTTCACGAGGGCGTGGATTGAAATAAGTTTCAGCTGGAAGATAACGTTTTCAAGCGTACGTCGCCCTCTTCACGAGGGCGTGGATTGAAATAACTCGTGGTCTACGTCCTTGACAAGCTTTTTGAGTCGCCCTCTTCACGAGGGCGTGGATTGAAATAGGAACTGCGAACCCCATGAATCCTCACGGGCTGGTCGCCCTCTTCACGAGGGCGTGGATTGAAATAAAGAGATCACCGGGATTGATGTAGATGCAGATTAGTCGCCCTCTTCACGAGGGCGTGGATTGAAATGTTACAAGCACGGCTTGACAATACAGGAAATGCTGTCGCCCTCTTCACGAGGGCGTGGATTGAAATGGAACAGCTCAAGGTTGCGACCGCAATTGTCCGCGTCGCCCTCTTCACGAGGGCGTGGATTGAAATACCAAGATAAAAGTCGTGACCGCAATTGTCCGCGTCGCCCTCTTCACGAGGGCGTGGATTGAAATACCAAGATAAAAGTCGTGACCGCCTATCAGACCGAGTCGCCCTCTTCACGAGGGCGTGGATTGAAATCCGACAAAGTATGTAGGCGGCAGATGTCCGCTTGGTCGCCCTCTTCACGAGGGCGTGGATTGAAATCTTTTTGTATAACAGTCGATACATTCTCGTCTGCCGTCGCCCTCTTCACGAGGGCGTGGATTGAAATGTCTTTGCTTTCCAGTATCGACACAACGCTTTCAGTCGCCCTCTTCACGAGGGCGTGGATTGAAATACCTTAGATAACGTAAAATCCACAAACGCTTTTAGTCGCCCTCTTCACGAGGGCGTGGATTGAAATCGCATACTGCTTATCCCTACAAGTCATATCGGGAGTCGCCCTCTTCACGAGGGCGTGGATTGAAATAAGCTGATTATAAGCCATTCCATAACCGACCGCCCGTCGCCCTCTTCACGAGGGCGTGGATTGAAATCGCTTAGCTGGGATGGAGATGATGTAATGGACGTGTCGCCCTCTTCACGAGGGCGTGGATTGAAATCACGATACATACTCTCCGTAAGTCATACCGTGGTCAGGTCGCCCTCTTCACGAGGGCGTGGATTGAAATATCCGTACCAATACCGCTTAGACCGCTTGCTACTGTCGCCCTCTTCACGAGGGCGTGGATTGAAATTCAGACGGCACAAAGCCGTTTGATTACGTTTACGGTCGCCCTCTTCACGAGGGCGTGGATTGAAATAAGCCGTTTTCTTTTATCCGCTCAAATTCTCGGAGTCGCCCTCTTCACGAGGGCGTGGATTGAAATTGCCCACCAGTTGCGGAACTCGCCACGATAACGGTCGCCCTCTTCACGAGGGCGTGGATTGAAATGCCATTGTTTATTTCGCTCCAAACATCGAAATAGGTCGCCCTCTTCACGAGGGCGTGGATTGAAATTCGCCCTGTGTCTAAGTCGCTGTATCCTTTCGCTTGTCGCCCTCTTCACGAGGGCGTGGATTGAAATTTCCTTGGGCGGTTCTGCGTCAACCGTGATGCCGGTCGCCCTCTTCACGAGGGCGTGGATTGAAATTCTTTACGCCAGTCTATAATCAAAAAGCGGTCGCTGTCGCCCTCTTCACGAGGGCGTGGATTGAAATATCCGTACCAATACCGCTTAGACCGCTTGCTACTGTCGCCCTCTTCACGAGGGCGTGGATTGAAATAGAGCGCATAAGGTTGATGGAAAGATTGTTAAGCCGTCGCCCTCTTCACGAGGGCGTGGATTGAAATTCATCAGATATGATTTGCGGCAAGCCGTCAAATGTCGCCCTCTTCACGAGGGCGTGGATTGAAATTTATACTGGGCGGACGGGCTTGATTTGCGTACTCGGTCGCCCTCTTCACGAGGGCGTGGATTGAAATGCCGACAAATTGACACGGGGACGGGAACGCAGGAAAGTCGCCCTCTTCACGAGGGCGTGGATTGAAATAATCCGTTTTTCAAGACTTTCGATCCGATCAGCAAGTCGCCCTCTTCACGAGGGCGTGGATTGAAATATGACAAACACGAAAACACCAATACCGACAGCAAGGTCGCCCTCTTCACGAGGGCGTGGATTGAAATTTGACCCCACCATCTTTGGCACTAATCATACAGGTCGCCCTCTTCACGAGGGCGTGGATTGAAATATCAGGCGACATTGTTTCTTTTTTTGCTCATAAGTCGCCCTCTTCACGAGGGCGTGGATTGAAATAGCAATGATTTCCGATTGTGCCTGTTGCATTTCAGTCGCCCTCTTCACGAGGGCGTGGATTGAAATCACTGTATCTTACAGTGATTATAGCTCTGAAAGTGTCGCCCTCTTCACGAGGGCGTGGATTGAAATGATGACTACCCAGTCAAAATAAGTGCTACAGTCGTCGCCCTCTTCACGAGGGCGTGGATTGAAATCGTGGGTGCATGGCTTAAAAACCACCACGGGCATTAGTCGCCCTCTTCACGAGGGCGTGGATTGAAATATCAATATATACATCAAAAATACCAATTGTCGACTGTCGCCCTCTTCACGAGGGCGTGGATTGAAATATCGTACATATCCGGAAAATTTGCTTCCCAGTCCGTCGCCCTCTTCACGAGGGCGTGGATTGAAATATTACTGAGTATAATCAAACTATAGCTCAAATCGTCGCCCTCTTCACGAGGGCGTGGATTGAAATCTCAAAAATGGGAAATTCTTCAAAAATTTTATCCGTCGCCCTCTTCACGAGGGCGTGGATTGAAATAAAAATTTTATCCCATGAAGCGTTTAAGATTTGTGTCGCCCTCTTCACGAGGGCGTGGATTGAAATAAACTGCACACTTTTACTTGACGGGCGATAAGTGGTCGCCCTCTTCACGAGGGCGTGGATTGAAATGTGTGTCACAGTCGCACGAGTATCAAGTGCGTACGTCGCCCTCTTCACGAGGGCGTGGATTGAAATACAAGCCCACGCTTTCCACGTTCCATTTTCACACGTCGCCCTCTTCACGAGGGCGTGGATTGAAATATTCTGCCTGTCATTATTCTTTTCCTCCCTTGCGTCGCCCTCTTCACGAGGGCGTGGATTGAAATATTTTGTCTTTGTACTTGTCGTGAATTTCCTGCTGGTCGCCCTCTTCACGAGGGCGTGGATTGAAATATCACGATATTTGCCGCCCAACCGACAACTGCCGTGTCGCCCTCTTCACGAGGGCGTGGATTGAAATGTTTATCTCGTTTTTTAAACTATCCCAAAAATCTGTCGCCCTCTTCACGAGGGCGTGGATTGAAATAAAAAATGCTCTTGTGCTGTCATACCACTCCTGCAGTCGCCCTCTTCACGAGGGCGTGGATTGAAATTTGCCATATAGCTTCATTTATTCCTTCATCGCTCGTCGCCCTCTTCACGAGGGCGTGGATTGAAATGTGAATTTTTTATTTATAAAGCGTTGCGCACCGGTCGCCCTCTTCACGAGGGCGTGGATTGAAATCCGAAAATACAAAGGCGGTGTACACTTCGAGCGAGTCGCCCTCTTCACGAGGGCGTGGATTGAAATTCTTTCCTCCACGGCTTGCCGAAAGCAGACCATCGTCGCCCTCTTCACGAGGGCGTGGATTGAAATAGCTATCTGCTGTGCAGCGGCACTATCGATGAAGTCGCCCTCTTCACGAGGGCGTGGATTGAAATTGCTTGGATAACGCCAACTACCGTTTATTACAAGTCGCCCTCTTCACGAGGGCGTGGATTGAAATGCCGTTTTTAAGCTCATTACTTTTCTTGAAGTGCGTCGCCCTCTTCACGAGGGCGTGGATTGAAATACACGGCGTTACATGCCCTGACCCAGAGTTATATGTCGCCCTCTTCACGAGGGCGTGGATTGAAATGGTAATACGTCTGTATTTTGCCATTTCTGACTCCTGTCGCCCTCTTCACGAGGGCGTGGATTGAAATCTCGTTGATATAAACAAACGGATTATATGCGTTGGGTCGCCCTCTTCACGAGGGCGTGGATTGAAATATGCGAGCGAAAACAGCAACCGAAGCGCCGACCGTCGCCCTCTTCACGAGGGCGTGGATTGAAATTTGAAAACTGAAAGGAGGTGTGATGTTGAAGGTGTCGCCCTCTTCACTAGGGCGTGGATTGAAATAAGTCTTTATCTTCTCTTAAATCCCTTAATCTTGTCGCCCTCTTCACGAGGGCGTGGATTGAAATACTAAAGGCTTTCAGTCGATCGTAACGCTTGACGGTCGCCCTCTTCACGAGGGCGTGGATTGAAATCTTACAAATAAAGCCGGTGATGCCTACAGCAAAACGTCGCCCTCTTCACGAGGGCGTGGATTGAAATCATCTCGCCCAGTTTGTCCCGGGTTTTATCGATGGTCGCCCTCTTCACGAGGGCGTGGATTGAAATGACAGCCTTGAGCGAGAATTTATACTCGGCAAGAGTCGCCCTCTTCACGAGGGCGTGGATTGAAATGACGCAGAAAGGAAAAATTGATGTCGATATACTCGTCGCCCTCTTCACGAGGGCGTGGATTGAAATAACATTGCAAGGGTCAGCGTTTATCTGTGGGCTTGGTCGCCCTCTTCACGAGGGCGTGGATTGAAACGATTCCCGGGTGGCTCACCAATCACAAACCCCTTGTCGCCCTCTTCACGAGGGCGTGGATTGAAATATGACAAAATAATGAGTGACATCAAACGGATTAGTCGCCCTCTTCACGAGGGCGTGGATTGAAATACTTTGAGCGATTTCGGGCTGTTTTGGCTGATTTGTCGCCCTCTTCATGATGGCGTGGATTGAAATAGATGGACAACGTTATAGAAGCAAGACAACGGCGTCGCCCTCTTCATGAGGGCGTGGATTGAAATAGACGACATCCCAGCGCATTTTATCTGATAAAAGGTCGCCCTCTTCACGAGGGCGTGGATTGAAATCTGATGAGTTGCAGGAAAGGATAAAGCGTTAACCTGTCGCCCTCTTCACGAGGGCGTGGATTGAAATGCTACGCTTATTATATCACTTTTGAGGAAGCTGTTGCTGCTTATTATAGCATGTCAAGGAATTCGAGAATCGTATTGATAAGGGACAAAGGTTTTGGCAACGTTTATTTCGAGTTAAAATATGTTGAAATATGTATAAAATATTCGGCTTTACTTGACATTCGCTGTGCAGTATGCTAAAATCAAATTATGTCATTTATTGTATCATATTAAAATTTATATCGGTTGTTTTGTTGAGCATCAGATAAATACTTGTTGGGGGGCATTATACTTGGATGATATTTACAGCTATCATACTTTCCTATTTCCGTTTGCGTGGGAAGATGACAGCGTTAATATGTTAACGGTATTCAGGAATGAAAATCCAGAAAATATATGGACTGTGGCAGATACGGCTATACAGTCCAGTAATTTTTCACGAGCAGTTTTTCTCGGAGATATGAACCCTACAGAATATAACGAGTTTCATTTCTTCAATGAGGCAGCAAGAAATCTGATTTTCCCCGATGAAAGCGGTCTGGTTCACAATTTCAGAGTGAAAAGCGACATTGTGTCAGGAACGCAGTACATTATAACAAAAGGTTGCAACAAATATACACTTGATATCAGCAATATACTTCTTCATATTTTCAGCACCGGCATTGCAATAATAGAAATAAAATGCAGGAACAGACAGCACCGTAATCTGAAAGCGGTCAAAGAAATCAACGAATACGGACGGCGCATTGCGATGCCGTTCTGGCCGGGAAACAGCGGTTTTTCAAAGTGTGCTGATCTGCTTGAGCTTAAAGGACCGCATATAAATGAACGAGATGACTTTTGTTCTTATAGGAATGAGAAAGTATCATTCTGTTACGTTTCTAAAGTTCTCCGTTGTTTGCTGAATAAAAACGGGTCCGGGCGAGTTTTCAGAGCTAAATACACCGATAAGGAAAATGAAATCCAGATACGCACAATTGTTGATGAAAAAATGTATGATTGCTGTCTGATATACGACAAAACGTTTGCCGACAGCCTTATTAATTCATACGAAACGAATGACGGCTCATTCGATAGGGAATCGGAAGCAGAACTTGCCGAACTTCTGTATGTGGAAACCGACGAAGGATATCATAACAAAAACATCAGAACAGTAAAAGAAAAGCTGTATGGGTGCCTTTATCTTGATGAGTTCACGACCGGAAACCCAAAACTGACAGCAATATCCGATCAGGCATATATCAAGCTTATCGGAAAGCCCGATTATGACGTTGAGTATTTTGATAAAATATATACAAAAATTATTATTCTGGGCATTGCCCAGCGTATGTCGCTGGCGAAATTTTCAACCAGAATAAACAAATGGACGGACACTCTGGGATCATCCGGCAAAAAGATAACTATGAACAAGGTCAACAGCGTCATGCGCCTACAGAAACAGTTTGTAACATTCCAAAATCAGTATGCACTGAGCGAAGTAACCGTCAAAAGCGAGGGCAGGTTCATATATGACAGTATCCGTGAAAAACTGAACATACAAGCGGAATACGCTGATATCACAGGACAGATAAATTCGCTTTATGAGCTTGTCAGCACAGCACAGGGCAACGCCTTTAACAAATGGGGTCTTGCATTGTCACTGATAGCAATGGAGCTATCGGTTACGGGGCATCTTATCACAGCGGACGATGTAACCCACCTGAGCTTTTTGTCCTACGGAGGAACACTTGTACTGGCAATTGAGGGAATTATTGCAGCTATAACGATATGGCTTGTAACTGGTGTAATATTTAATAGAAAAGGAAAATAAAAATGCAGAACAAAACAGCTTATACCGCCATTGAAGAAATGGGCAAAATCAATATGAAAACTTACGGCATGGAAAGACCTTATCCCACAAGTGCGGGTATGTTTGAATTTAAAAATCAACGTTTTTGGGAGAAAAACGCAAGAGGAAAAAGAGAAATATCTTGTAAGCGTTCTGAGCTTGAGGCGCATGCTGTAAACTTTATTAGGAACCGCTGTGTAGGTCTTCGTTTCAAGAAAGACGACAGACATATAAACTTAAAGGATTCTGACGGAAAAAGTCTTAAACCTAATCAGATCCCTTACAATATGGAAATGGATATTGACAGGAGATGTCTTGAAGTCGCAATACATCGTTTTCTCGAGTCGGGAGTTGCCAAAGATGCTTTCGATATCTATTACATATTTCTTGAAATGTTTATAAGCTCTTACGGCAGCACTAGGGAAATGATCGAAATGCTGTCCGAATTTGAAACAAATGCAAGTTCACTTCTTATGAAGCACAGGGATCATTACTCACACTCCGTATATGTATTTTTAATCGGTCTGGCATATTATGATTCAAGCGAAAGCTACCGTGAAGAATACAAAAAGCAATACAAAGACCTTTTGCCGCTTGATAATCTGACAGAAAGCGATGAGGATCTTGCGGCGCATTTTCTTAAATACTGGGGTATTTCAGCTTTATTTCATGATATCGGTTATCCGTTTGAACTTTCGTTTGAACAGGTAAAAAGCTATTTCAAAAACAATATAAACTATGTTCCGTTTGTAATGTACAATATGAACAATTACCTTGTCAGTGAGGCTACATATCACATTCCGAAAATGGAAAAAGAGCTTGAAGAAGCAAAGAAGCGGTTATCCGAAAATGACAGCGGCATTAACGAAAAGGATATAAACAATTACAAAAGAATCGTTGAAAGCTATCCCGATAAAATGAACACATTAAAGCGGCAACAGCAAGAGGCTGAGGCAAAGCTTAAAAAAATGCTTCCTGCCGGATATAACGAAAACGTCGGCGACGATCTGTATATTTATCTTGCGGATGCTCTTGAACAGTGTCTTGGCACACGGTATGAAGATTCAAAAATGTATAAGGCTTATCTTGAGAAAAATCCCGGAAAGAAATACAGGGATTATCTTGAAAATGTACTTTCTGAAAGAAACGACCCGTCAAAGTGCAACGGTTTTATAGACCATGCTTTTTTCAGTGCGGTAATGCTGACGGTAAATCTGCTGAAAACGGTTGATCTCGACAAAATCAACATGATGTACACTAACGCAATAACCGCTATTCTTCTTCATAACAGTTTTTACAAATTCTCGGTAACCAATTACAAATCACCGTATAACAATGCTCATCGCTTTACGGTTGATATAAGCCCTCTCGCCTTTCTGCTTATGCTCTGTGATGAGATACAGTGCTGGGACAGAACTTCATACGGTAAAAATTCTAGGGGTCAGATACACCCGATGAATTGCCGCATTTCATTCAAAGGCGACAAGATGGACGCTGTGTATGTATTCGATTCCAAATATTTCAACAAAGACGAAAACGGCAATCTTTCACTTAAAGAAGAATATGCCGGAGTTAAAGGAACGTACAGTAAAATTGCAGGTGACAACGAATTTCTTAAAGATATAGAAAGTATCGTAAGCATCAACGGCGACAACAGCTTCGGCAGTGGGGCGGCAAAAACAGAACTCTCCGTCAGTATGGTGGCTGAAACAGACAACCGATACAGAAGAACTTATCTTTCCTCAAGCAATTTCCTGCACCTTTATACTATGGCTTATAAAGTTCATCAGATGAATCACCCGGAGATAAGCGACGAGGAAATGGAGCAGAAATTCAATGAGCTTTCTCTTGAGTATAAAATGACTCATATCGGAAGGGCAAAGAAGTATGCTCGCTATCTTCATGAAATAAATTGCTTCTATTCGGACAAACAACCGGATTTTGAGGTAGTAAACGAGATAACCGATGATGATAAGAATACAGACAATGCACTTGACAGAATCGGTGAACTGGAGCATGACAGATGGTGCTTTGATCATTACGCAATGGGCTGGATTGCCGGAAAAGATTATGATATTGCTGACGACAAGGCGGTTGCAAGAGAAAGGATGCGCATCCACAAGGATATGATTGATACGTCAGAGGGATATTCTCAAGAGAACGCAATCCGACATTATCATGAGGGTCTTGACGACACGGACAGAAAAAAAGACAAAAGACCTATAAACAATTTTCTTAAAGTACTCGCCAGAGATGATGGCATAAGAGTATACAGACTGGATTTAAAGAAGAACGGAAACAATGAGTGAAAATAAAGTAGAAGCTTACGATGAAAGCTATATGGATGAACTGGAAATTACTACAGCAGATGACTTATACAAAAACGAAAATGAAGGATTTGTGTTTATAAGCTATTGCAGTAAAAATAAAAAACTGTTTTCCGTGATGTAGTTATTCCTATGCAGAAAAAATACGGACTGCGAGTATATGCGGATAAAGCATTTGACTAAAAAAACGATGAATGGGTTAATCAGATGCAGGAAAATTTGGCAGCGAGCCAGGCTGTATTAATATTTGTCAGCAATGAGTATGTTTGCAGTTACGCTTGTTTTCTTGAAGTGCTTACCGCCGTTCAAGAAGATATACCTATATTACCCATTTATATAATAATAATCCCAAAGCAGGTGATCGTGAAAAAAGATTTAAGGATTTCTAATAATACAAGGGGAGCATTTGAAGATATAGCAAAGCAATTAGACATAAACCTGGAGTTGGAAAAAAAGGCGGATCTCCAAGTAAAGAAACGTTAAATGCCATGGCAGGTTATTTAAAGCTAAAAAACCCAATACAGAATAATAAACTAAAGGAGAAATTATTATCTCAGAAATTTACCGGTATGCTGAAAGAACTGGCACCGATCAAGCATAGTATTAATAAAAGCCGTGACGCTCTCATTTCCTGTATCAACGACACAATAAAGAGCAAAAATTGCCCCGTTTTCAGTGAACTTCCTGTTAAGGAGAGCAAAACAAAAGAAAGCAAAGCTGTAAAAGCAACCGATACGGTAAACGTAAAAACTGCCGTGACGAAAAAACCGATACAGGAAAAAGAAGAGGCTTCTACCGATGTAAAGACTGACATTATCGAAAAGGCAGAAAGTGCAGATGCTGTGAAAAAAGGCATTGAGATATATTCCGTATGCGGCAAAGAATTTACCGGTAATCAGTCTAAGATGATGACAGATGCCATGAAAAAACAGCTTGAAAAGGCTATGCTTTGTTATAATAATGTAAACAACTCGGATTCAAGCGAAAATGTTGCAGCTATTGCAAGAAAGCAAGGCTTGAAATTGATGATATTCTGTTTCACAATCCGTAATTCATGCCGTTAGGAGATGAACAACATGGAAGAATTAAAAGAGCCTGTGAAAAATTTGGAATTGCATAAAAACGCTAAGAACTGCCCTGAAGGTTGTTATGAAGAATTAGAAAAGTTAAAAAAAGAATATCAGTCACAATACGCCGATATTGAATCTAAGCATAAAGATTTTCACGGACGAGATGACAGATCGGCAAAAGAACTTATGGATTTAACCATAGCTTTTCGTAAACGAATTAAAACCATAAGAGATAAATACAACGTTTAGCACATTTTAGAGAACGTTTCCGGCTGCCGAAAAGAAGATGCGGCAAACCACAAACATTTCGTCACAGCTTTTTATCGAATTTTTTCGCCGGCAATAAAAATGCTTCAAAAAGCAAGAAAACGTAAACGAAAAATCAAGATAGGAGTAAGTTATATGTTTGATTATAGGGTTTGCAATGCACCTGATTCGGATATTTTTTTAAGGCAATGCAAGGCTTTGGAGAAAAACATTCCGGACTTGAAAAAGAGCGAAATACTAATAGATATAGATGGTTCACAAATCGCTGTCTATTTTAAAGACGGCAAAAAGGTGACGGTTCATAACAGTTACTATGTAGGTGCGGTTTATATTCAGTCGGAGTTCGATTTAATAACATTTTTCCCGACAAAAGAAAGATGTGATAAGTAGTGAAACCATATATAGTCCAATTAGAAATCGATGACCGTAAATCTATTGTGTATTGCAAGGATGGGGCAATATACAAAGGGCGATGCATCGGTGATTGTATCGTTACAAATGATGACGGTGAAGATGAAGACGGCATTCGATATCAAACTAATGACGGATATGAAATTCTTTTAATAGATGATGACATTGAATCCGTCAAATTTATTGATTAAGCACCATTTCAAGAGTGTTTTTCTTATGGTAAAAAGGAGATAAGGTTTCATATTACGTTTAAACAGCACTTTCATGGTGCTGTTTTTATATTATCTGTTTTACAGAAAAGAAAAATCGTTATGGATGAAAAAACCACAAAATCGGCGCCTTGCAAACGCCGAAATAGGCGTTGATACAGAGCATCTGGGCGATATAATTCAGA
>OGDY01002866.1_pt1 | contig 14844 bp, 8 predicted proteins | sample 1570341 | NCBI WGS metagenome assembly OGDY01 (sample SAMEA2581972, study PRJEB24529) | metagenome | biome: Human gut stool | place: China | collected 2011 | reverse complement strand
GAATTTCAAAAGGGTTCGGGTTCAGAAACAAAATTGATTAACAACTAAAAATAGGAGATTACAACTATGATGCCGACTAGAAAATATTACAATCAGAACTGGTTACCAAGTATCTTTAATGACTTCTTCGATAACAACTGGATGGAAAAAGCGAACGCTACCGCACCTGCAATCAATGTGGTGGAAAGCGACAAGGATTACAAAGTAGAAGTAGCCGTTCCGGGAATGGCTAAAGAGGATTTCAATATCCACTTGGGTGATGAAAACGAACTGGTCATCTCCATGGAAAAGAAAGTTGAAAACGAAGACAAAGAAAACAAAAAATACTTACGACGTGAGTTCTCTTACACCAAGTTCCAACAGTCACTTTACTTGCCCGACAATGTCGATAAAGAAAAGATTACTGCCAATGTAGCAAATGGTGTATTGACTATTGAGCTGCCAAAGTATTCTCAGGAAGAAAAAGCAAAAATTAATCGTGTGATTGAAATACATTAATCATCACAAATAACGGAAAGCTCTCGTCTGCATCCATTGTGGGCGAGAGTTTTTATTTTGGAACTAACTTAAAACGATTGATATATGGCATTTATTGATTACTATAAGATTTTGGGAGTAGACCGTAATGCCACTCAGGATGAAATCAAGCAGGCATACCGGAAGCTGGCCAAGAAATATCATCCTGACCTGAACAAGGATGACCCGTCGGCAGAAGGAAAGTTCCAGCAAGTGAATGAAGCCAACGAAGTATTGAGCGATCCGGAAAAGCGTAAGAAATACGACGAATATGGCGAACACTGGAAACATGCCGATGAGTTTAAGCAGGAACGTGAGGCATACAGCAGGGCACAGCAACAGCACGGTGGCTCCGGCTACTGGTACTCCATGAACGACGGTGAATTTACCGAAGGATTTGGAGGAACAGGAGCAAGCGGCTTCTCCGACTTCTTCGAACAGCTTTTCGGCCACGGAAGAGGTGGACGAGGAGGATACCACACCATGTCGAGGGGACAGGATATAGAAGCACAGATGCACTTGTCGCTCAATGAAGCCTACGTCACCCACAAACAGACTTTCAGCATCAACGGTGAAAATATCCGTATCACTGTGCCGGCAGGCGTGGCCGACGGACAGACCATCCGTCTGAAAGGCTACGGCCAGAAAGCCATGAACGGAGGAGAAAACGGAGACTTGTACATCACCTTTGTCATCGATAAGGATGATACCTTCGAACGGAAGGGAGATGACCTCTACACCCACGTCAATATCGACTTGTACACAGCCGTATTAGGTGGAGAAGTACAGGTGAAGACCATGGACGGAATGGTCAAATTGAAAGTAAAACCGGGTACACAGAACGACACGAAGGTCCGTTTGAGAGGAAAAGGATTCCCGGTGTACAAACAGACCGGCCAGTTTGGCGATATGATTGTATCGTACCACATCAATATCCCGACCTCCCTAACCGAAAAACAGAAGGACTTGTTCAACCAGCTGCGTGCTGCCAGCTGATAAGATATAAGCAACCCCGTGTGAGGTTTCCGCAAATGCGGAGGCCTCCTATGTTTTTTTGTGTCTATAGCATAGCGAACCTTCCCTAAATTACCAAGTTGAAACTGTAATTATAAAGATGCGCAATTCCATTTTTTATATCACATAATATTTCATATATTTGCAATTATACATAAATATCCCTCTTTATTATGAATCGCATCAAACAAATACTTGAAGAAAAGGGAATCACGCAAATCTGGCAAGATGAGAAAATAGATGAAAGTTTTAGCCAAACTAATGCGTATGTATGCAACCGTCGACAACCAAGGATAGAATGGCTATATGAAATTGCTTCTTTATTGGATGTTGAAACGAAAAATTTATTAGTCAATAATCAAGAAATAAAGGAGTAATCAATGATAGAAGTCAATCAGATAATCAAGAACTTAATCCCAACGGAACCTGTCACCATCATCAAGTTACAGCCTCTCGGGAATATGTATTCCATTAAATACACAGGAGTAAATACTCACAAAACTAGTACCAAAGTAATTAGTAAAGCTCAATTTGAGTCTTTGGAAGTATTGACAGCAGAAGGCGAATTTAATTTTAAAGGAGCTCCAGAGAAGTTTGTCATGTTTGCAGAAGCAGAACGCATCCATTCAGCTTATCAGTTTGACCCATTATTTGCCATTAACTGCAGTGTGGTCGACCCTCTTCCTCATCAAGTTGAAGCGGTTTACAAATACTTATTACCTCAGCCCAAAATTCGTTTTCTTTTGGCTGATGATACAGGTGCCGGAAAAACCATCATGACAGGACTTTTACTGAAAGAGCTGATTATGCGCGGTATCATTGAACGCATTCTGATTGTAACCCCGGGTGGCTTGACTAAACAATGGCAAGAAGATGAAATGGGAGTCAAATTCAACATACCTTTTACCTTAGTCAACCGCAGTCTGTTTACAGCAGATCCTAATATTTTCCGTACGGCCAATAAAGTCGTCACATCGATTGACTTTATAAGTCGGGAAGATATCTTGTCTGTGGTCAGCAATACAAGTTGGGATATGGTCATTTTTGATGAGGCCCATAAATTATCAGCATACGAATACGGACAAAAAACATACAAATCCAAACGTTATGAGGCAGCTTATGTCTTATCGCAACAATGCGAACACTTACTTTTATTAACAGCGACTCCTCATCGTGGAAGAACAGATACGTTTAAAAAGTTACTGCAATTATTGGATGAAGATATTTTTGCTACAGATGATGTAGCTTCCGACAGAGTCAAAGAATTAAGTAAAGAAGGGTTGAATAAATTCTTCATCCGACGTTTAAAAGAAGACATGAAAGATTGGGATGGCCATCCATTATACAAAAACCGTTTTACAAAGACCATTTCCTACCAACTTACACCTGAAGAGAAATACCTTTACGACCAGGTGACTAACTATCTGACCAGACGAAAAGAAGAAGCTACTGAAGAAAAAAATATTCATGTCAGTTTAGCATTAGCCGTCATGCAACGCCGTTTGGTCAGCTCCATTTATGCCATTAAAAACACGCTGTACAAACGTTGGAATGCCTTACAAGGTATTGTTGATGAAGTAAATAAGAATCCTAACATATGGAAACAGCGTCAGAAACTAGAACTGATTGATGTAGACAATATAGACCAATATGATGATTTGGAAGATGACGAAAAAGATGCACTCGATAACATCCTTTCCGATCCAAAAAAATTTAAGTTATTCACAACCTCCAAAAGTCTGGCAGAAATAGCCAATGAAGCACAAGAAGTTAAACGCCTGTACGACATTGCCAACCACCTTTATAATCAGAATCAAGAAGAAAAGAAGTACATTCAACTCAAAGAATTACTTAAAAGCCAAGGAGTGATTAATGGACAGAAACTGGTGATTTTTACTGAACATAAAGATACTCTTACCTATCTACAAGAACGACTAACCAATAATGGATATAAAGTGTCTGTCATTCACGGTGGCCTGTCGGTGGACGAACGCCGGGCTGCCCAATGGGAATTTATGTCTCCAGAAACTCAAATTTTGATTGCGACCGATGCTGCAGGTGAAGGTATTAATCTGCAGTTCTGCAGACTACTCATCAACTGGGATATCCCCTGGAACCCGAACAGATTAGAGCAACGAATGGGACGTATTCATCGTTACGGTCAAAAAGAAGATGTGCTTGTCTTCAACTTGGTAGCAGACAATACCCGCGAAGGACAAGTATTAGCCAAACTACTCAATAAACTGGATATCATTCGGGAAAGCATGGGGGATGACCGTGTTTACGATGTCATTCAAGATGTGCTGAAAGATGTCAGTCTGGAAGCAATCATTGCCTCTGTATTTGACGGAAAAGAATCAGACTTAGATCGCTTCCTGGCTCAAAACAACCAAGAGATTGAAAAAGAGTTCAAATGTCAGATTGAAGCACAACAAAAAGCTATTGCCCATAGTCCGGTAGATTATAAGAATGCCAGACTTTTAAAAGAAGACTCTGATGAAAAGCGTCTGCAACCTATCTACATTCAATTATTCTTTGAACGGACATTCAAATATTTAGGAGGACGTTACGAAAATGTACAGAAAGGAATTTATAAAATTACAACCATCCCTGAGATTCTTAGCAAGCAGTTAAAAGAAAACTATAATATACTTGCCGATAATCTGAATCAACTCTTATTTTGTTTCGACAAACAAATATTTCTTGATTACCAGAATACAGCCGCTATTTTAGGAAAAGTACATTACATAAATCCTGGTAATGCATTGTTCGACGCTCTGACAGATTGCGTGCGTAAAGACTTCAAAGAAGAAATGCTGAAAGGGACGATATTGGTTTCACCGGAAGATACGGAAGAGTACTTTGCATTTTTCGTAAAGAACCAAATTACCGATAATCGTCCTAATAAAGGAGATGATAGCATTGCCAACGAGCAGTTGAGTTTCATTTTTCAGACAGCTGATGGAACTTATCACAATACTTCTCCTGCCAAATTCCTAGACCTTCATGCTCCATCGCAATTTGCCAAGGAAATATTTCCACCTGCTACCATTCAAAGTCAGGAAGTAATGGGTTGGGCTTTCGAACATATTACCCTTCCATTATTCGAGGAAACCAAAGTAAAAGTAGAAGAAGATGTAGCCAAGCGGAAAGAATATTTGCAAACAGCTTTCAGCCAGATCATTATGGACTTGGATATCGCCATCAATGATATGCAGATGAAGGTCTTCATGGGCAATGTAAAACTACAAGAAAAATTATCGTACAAGATGGTACGTAAAGCTGAACTGATGCAAAGACGTGAAGAACGGATTGCCGACATGGAACAAATGATGGAGATATCACCTAAAGAACCTGAAATCATAGGCTGTGCTTATGTCGTTCCACTGACACAAATGGAATACAAACAACATTTCCACATGACACGTGATGAGGAAGTGGAAGAAATCGCAATGCAAGTTGCAATGAATTATGAAACAGGCCAAGACAGAAATCCGGAGGATGTTTCCCACCAAAATTTAGGCTATGATATAAAAAGTATAGATAAATTCGAGCTGAAACGGTATATTGAAGTGAAAGGACGTGCCGGTACCGATGGAGTCATGCTGTCGGAAAACGAATGGAACCGCTTGGCACAATTAGGTGACAAAGCATGGCTCTATATAGTTATAAACTGCAAAACCGCGCCTGAACTTTACAGAATACAGAACCCCGCCATTCGTCTTACCTTTGAAAAGGTATCAAAAGGAGTACAATATTACTTGCCTTTAAAAGAATGGCAACAGAAATATGAACAATAAAAAAAGACTATCATGTATATCAGTGAAGACTTACAACAAGAACTTGATTTCTTTAAAAGAACTAATGAGCATTTTGAGATTGAGGCTGGAAAAAGTTCCACCGAAGTGAAGAATGCAACGAATGAGATTCTTTACATGGCCATGTCTGCATCATTAGTCATGGATTATTCAGAAGATGGTTTCTTTGAAAATTTCGTCATCACCGACAAAAGTATTTCAGGACGTTCTGAATTGCAAATTGATGCGTATGCTCTTATTGAAACCGAAAGTTCAAAAGTAAAACAGCTTCATATTTTCCAATACAAGCTATACGCAAACGATTCCAAAAGCGCGTCTCCCGTGGAGTTACTCAATTTTGCGACTTTTGTGAACAATAATTTTGTACACCCGGAGTTTCTGGAAAAACCTTCGGACAATGAAGTAGTAGCTGAAATAAAAACAAAATGTGATGAGTTTCTGAAAGGAAGAAGAGATCGTCGCATCATCGTATATTGCCATTATATCAACAATGCTACAGGTATCTATCGCAATAATGAAAAAGAAATAAATAATGTCTTAGCCCGCTTCAACGCAGACCGGCAATTATTAGGATTTTCCATTCAGGTATATGGAGTGAAAGAAATTTTGGAACTGGTCAGAGAAGGAAAAATCCAAGTAGGAAGTGAATCCCTAGAATTAGTTAATGAAGGAATGTATTCTTACCGACTTGAAGATAACTCCAAACGCGAAAGTCTTGGATTACCTAAGAAAGTGATTGTGGGGATGTGCAATGTCAATGAATTCATCCGGCTGCAGAATAAATATCACCACAACCAACTGTATGCAGAAAACATCAGATTATACCTGGGTGACCGCGGAAATGTCAACAAGGATATCATTGCAACCATTACCAGCAGTGAAAGTCTTTGGTTTCCTTATATGAACAACGGGATTAGTATCATTTGTGATTCCTTGGCCATTGGCAACACAAATGCAGCAAAACATGTGCAAACTTTTACCTTGGAGAACATGCAGATTATCAATGGATGCCAGACAGTCAATGCGTTATATAGTGCAAAATACGGTGAAAACACGCGGGATAATTTCAGACCGGCCAATGTAATGGTGCGAATTTATGAAATTAATCCGTCACAGACCGACTTCAAAATGAATATCATCAAAGCAACAAATAATCAGAATTCTGTAAAAAGTTATTCGTTGATGGCTAATGACCCTATACAAATACGCATTGCTGAGGTCCTCAAAAAGTTCAACATCATTTATGACCGAAAAGGAGAAGGCAAGAATATACAGGGTAATCAAATGATTATAAGCATGGTCAATGTAGCATTGGCTTACAGAGCAGTTTACCTTTTCATGGCACGTTCATTACGCTCCGGTTTAGGCAAATCACGTGTATTCCAAAAGGCCGAATATGATAAGATATTCAATAGCAACTTGCTGGAAGAAGGGAATGAAAAACAACTGGATGAATTATGTTTTAAATTTATCATTGCCAATGGTATACTCGATGCCATAAGAGAGCAAATCCAACAAGATAATGCAAAGTATCTGGGGAAACTCCCTATCTTCAAAAAAAGTACCTATTACTTGGCCGGATATATGTACGCTTCTCGGAAAACAGATTTCGATACTTTACAGAAAAATATGACAGAAGTCTTCCAATCAGACAATGAACAAAAACTGAGAGGAATGAATTTTCCGAATAAGGTAACAGAAATCGTAAAAACGTACTTTGATGCAATGGTTGCCAGCTTCATCGCATTTTATAACAACTTAAAGGACATTGACAAAACAGACATTGACAACCTTCTGAAGAACAAATCTTTTGATGAAGCCTACAAAAAAGAACTTGAAACAATGATTGGTAAACTTCCGGATATAGAAGATTAATTATGACAAAAGCAAAGAAGCTCATAGAAATAGCAATGCCGATTAAGGAAATCTCGGCAGAAAGTGTACGCGACAAATCCATCCGTCATGGACATATTTCCACCTTGCATCTGTGGTGGGCCCGTCGGCCATTGCCTGTATGCCGGGCGGTAATATTTGCAAGTCTGGTACCCGATCCGCTGGATCCTGAGTGTCCGCAAGCATTCTGTGATGCCGTGCAAGACCTGCTGGCCAATAATCCGCTTTATGCCCCTTATCCAGATATTCCCTATACATCTATCTATGACCCGATGCCTGACAACCTTCGCAACCGACTGTTGATGTTTATCGGGAAATTTTCACCTGCCTGCCAGAAAAATATGCTGGCCGGAAAAACAACTCCTTCCAAGGACCAAGTGCAAGAAGGATGCCTGATAAAATGGGAAAGTAAAAATGACCCTACAGTGCTTCGTCTGGCTCGTTTGCTGATATGGGTAGCCCACAATTCCGAACTACGTCCTGAAGCCACATACACAGACTTGACTGTAGAATTTGATGAAGCTTCTAAAGCTATCACGAATGCTGAAACTGCATTGTATCATACACCGAACCGACATCTCGCTTCTCCAGAAGTAACTGCCAAAGAAGCCGCCTTACAAAAGGCTATCGAGAAATTCCAGAACCGGATGCCCAGCGTATTCGATCCTTTTGCCGGTGGTGGCGCCATACCCTTGGAAGCAGCCCGTTTGGGGTGTCGTTCTTTCGGTAACGACATCAACCCTGTAGCGCATATCATTGAAAAAGGTTCGGTAGAGTTTCCTCAAAAATACGGTAAACCTATCACCTACACTCACGAGGAATTTATGGCTTTATATGGCAAAGAAGGAATAAAGTTGTATACCGAAAATTTTGGAGGCATGCCTACGGGCAATGTAGAAATACCCAATAGATTGTCTTTTGATGTAGAATATTATGCCAAAAAGTTACTAGCCATGACTGAGGCCGAAGTGGGGCATCTTTATCCTGCGGACGAAAAAGGGAACAAGCCTATAGCCTATTATTGGGCACGAACAGCTACGTGTTCTAATCCTTCTTGCAGAGCAGAAGTTCCTCTGCTAAAGCAGTTTTATTTGGCAAATACAAAATCGAAAAAGGTGTATCTGAATCCTATCATCCATGGTACTGATATTCAGTTCGAGATAAAAGAAGGAAGTTATGACGAGAAAGTCTTGCCCGGATGGAATAACCGAGGAAATATGACTTGTCCCTGCTGCGGAAATATCACACCAGTCAAAGTAATTAAAGAACAAGCCAATAAATCATCAGGTTTATCACAACAATTAATCGCTATTATTTCCGAAACAAAGAATGGGAAAAAATATATTTTACCTAATGATTACATCAAAACAATAATAAGCCAAACCCTTCCATCATGTGAAAAGCCAATAGAAGCTATGGAACGAAATTCCAACGGTGGAGACACTTTCACTTGGGGAATAACCAAATGGGGTGACATGTTTTCCTGTAGACAATTGTATATGCTATTTACACTCATTAAAAATCTATCTCAATTAAAGTCTGAAATAAATACATCCGAATACCACCAAGCTCTGCTCACTTTCCTTGCCATCTGGTTTGACCGTATAGCCGTGGCAAATACCTCATTAGGCAGATGGCATATAAGCGGAGAAAAACTAGAACACCCTTTCAGCCGCCAAGCCATTGCCATGGTTTTCGATTACCCGGAATCCAACCCTTTCTGCAACAGTTCGGGTAGTGCCCTCAACCAACTGGAGTGGATAACCCGTTACATCGAGTCGGAAAGCAATTCTCCTTTTGCTGCACTGTTTGCAAATGCTTCCAGTGGAGAAAAAGGACAATTCGCTGCCAAAACGCTGACTGCTGTCGTAACAGACCCACCCTATTATGACGCCATAGCCTATGCGGATATCTCAGACTTCTTTTATGTATGGATGAAGCGCACATTGGGAGACATCTACCCCATCAACTTTGCTACTCCCCAAACACCAAAGACAGAAGAGTGTACGGCATTGAAACACCATCATCACAACAGTGAGGCAGAAGCCAAAAAACATTTCGAAAACAAACTGACGGCTATTTTTGATGCTATCGAATACCAAACTTCTGAGATTGTCAGCATTATGTTTGCCCATCAAAGTACCGAAGCTTGGACTACACTCTGTAATTCAATCTTGGGAGCAAGAATGAACATTACCGGCAGCTGGCCAATGGATACAGAAATGGCCAATAGAAGTTTAGGATTGGCTGGGGCTGCCCTCGAATCGTCTGTAACCGTTTCATGTCGCCCCTCTGAGCGTAACGGATTCGAAAGTTTCAAACGAGTGAAACGAGCCATTGAAACCAAAGTCACAGAAGAAGTCAATGCCCTCTACGAATTGGGGTTTCGGGGAGCAGACCTCTTGACAGCCTGCTTTGGACAAGCTGTCAGTGAATTTGGGAAATACGAAACAGTGGAAAAAGCAGATGGTAGCGAAGTAACCGTAGGTGAGCTTTTAGAGTTAGCCCGGACTGCGGCATTTAACGCCTTACTAAGCGGTTTTGACGGAGATGAATATACCCGTTTCTATATCGGCTGGTTGCAGATGAACGGCATGGGAGATACCGACTTTGACGATGCAGCCAAATTTGCCCGCGTGGGAATGAGCGTCAACATCAGTGACATTTTCGCTCACAATCTACTTATCCGTACCGGTAACAAACAACATCTGGCTACTTACGCCGAACGAACGGTAAATGAAAAATTAGGTATGAGTGCCAGTGACCCGCTGATAGACCAAGTACACCGGGCCATGGCCAATTGGCGGGATGGCGACCGTGGAAAAATCCTTCATCACATACATATAGTAGGAAAAGAAGCCAACAATCCTTTCTGGCGTGTGTTGGCATCCTTGAAAGAACTGTTGCCGGAAGGAGATGACTTAACACAAGTACAGGAGCTAATTTCTAATTCGGCCGACCTGATACAGCATTGCGGAGAAATCATGACCTACACCCAAGGCACATTATTTAATTAACCTGTCAATACCAATAGAATTATAGATATGAACGATAAGATACATAAAGCCCTCGGCATCTTTCTAGATGCCATGCGTCCATTTGTAATAGGTTTCCTGCAACAACATTTTCCGAATGAGCCATGGGAAGGATTATATTTTTCCAGATTGAAAGTTCCCAAACGGGCCACCTGGAATCAGGCTCTGAAAGCACAAGGTGAAAATCAATCATGCATCAGCCTGATTGATTACAATAACTTAACGGATTTTGCACTCGGTTTTAAGCAAGAACTGGGTATAGAATTCGGAACGCCGGATAAGGCAAATAAGTTCATCAGTTATCTGCAAGAACTGAAAGATATCCGCAACAAGTGTAACCATTATCAAGTTTTGGATAACGAAGAAATAGACGGTGCTTATCTCTATATTAAACAGGCAGCCAAACTGATGAAAATGGATGAACTAGTCAGTGAAATAGACAAAATTAAGGATCAAGAACAACCAATGGCACAGCCCGTTCAAGCAATGGCTCCTCCAATGCAAACAACCGTCGTAACCATGCGAGAAGATGCTCCTATTCCTGCATGGTTCACTAACGTATATCCTCATTACGACATTCGCAACGGCGTACTAGATGAATCAGTTTTTGCGGCCAATCTGGGAGAAGTAGCCTTGGGTATCGGACAGGAAGTTTATAACAATCCGACGATGTTCTTCGAGAAAACCTATATCACTGCCGGACTTCGGGACATTGCCAACCGGGTGGTTCGTGCATTGAATGGTGAAGAAAGTGAGAACCGAGTCATCTCATTGCAAACAGGATTTGGTGGTGGTAAAACCCACACCTTGATCTCATTATATCATATAACCAAAGCTGGACGTTCATTATTAAATTCTGCTTATACAGCCCATCTGTTAAATGAAAACATACGCCCTGAATACAATGACGCAAAGGTTGCCGTCTTTACCAACAACACAACCGATGTCGCACAAGGACGTACTACCGAAGAAGGTATAACCATTCATACCCTATGGGGCGAATTAGCCTATCAATTAGGAGGAGCAGAAGGCTACAATAAGGTACGTGCCAACGATGAAAGTCGGACAGCACCTTCTTCTTCTATATTCAAGCCTATTCTGGCTCAAAACACACCTTCTCTAATCCTGATTGATGAGTTGGCTGATTACTGTAATAAAGCCAATGGAATAATGGTAGGTAAAGGCACCCTTTATACACAAACAGTAAGTTTTCTGCAAACACTGACCGAATCAGTCGCTGCAGTGCCTCAATGTGTATTGATAGCCACTCTTCCTGCCAGTGCAACAGAAGTAGCTTCATCAGAAATTGGCCAACAGATACTCTCTTCTTTGGAGAACCGTATTGTACGTGTGGGTACTGGTATCAAACCAGTAGATGATGAAGAAATATTCGAAGTGGTTCGCCGTAGGTTATTTGAAAATGTCGGCAATCCAGATACAATAGAACAAGTTCTGACACGGTACAAAAATACCTACCACAACCGACGTTCCGACTTACCAGCTGAAGCAGACCGCATAGAGTATATCAATAAAATGCGTAAAGCTTACCCATTCCACCCCGAACTAATAGATATGTTCCGATTAAAATGGGGAAATGACCCTCATTTTCAACGCACACGAGGCGTATTACGTTTGTTAGCCTCCATTGTCAAGGATTTATGGAGTCGCCGCGGTTCTTTAAGCGGGTCACAAGCTCTGATACACACTTCAGATGTCAACCTTGCCAATTTACCAACTTTAACAGGAACTATCACCAGCCTAATGGGCAGCCAATGGGAAACGGTGATGCATGCCGATATTATAGGCACCTCAAGCAATGCTTATAAAATAGATAACGAAGACCCACAAAGCAATAGCTGTAAATACAGTTTGGCACAAGGAATAGCCACTACACTGTTAATGAGTAGTATAGGTGGATCGCAGAACAAAGGATTAAACATAGAACAATTAAAACTTTGTATGCTTCGCCCATCTGCATTCCAGCATAGCGAAATCAACAATGCCCTGAACAAATTGGAGCAGGTTGCATATTACCTTTATTCAACCAATGTTGGAGCCAAAACTTATTGGTTTCAAGCAAAGCCTAACATTAATATTCTAATTAATAGTGCCAAATCAGAAATATCAGCAGCCGATGTCAAAGCTGAAATACTAAAACGTCTAAATAATCAAATAAACAGCAACGGACAACTGCGCATATTAATCAACCCATCAGGTGATGTTCCCGAGCAGAAAACATTGACCTTAGTCATATTAAGTCCGGACTATGCTACCCAAATCAACTCAATTAACAAGAAAGTTGAAAATTATGTAGAACAGATTGCTACTAAAAAAGGAAGCACACAGCGCGTTTTCCGGAATACAATATTCTATCTGACTTGCTCTGAAAGCCAGCTTGGGTTATTACAATCTAAACTGACAGAGTACTTAGCATGTGAAAGAGTACAACATGAATATAGCGGACAATTGGACACAGACCAAAAAAAGGATATTATTGACAAGAAGAATGATGCAAACGAACAAGCTAATACCCAGTTGATTTCTGTGTATAACATAGCTATGCGTTACTCTGCAACCGATGGTTTAGAAGCCTTGGAATTACATGACTTTGCCCGCGATATGCAGACGCAAATTACGGACAAATTAATGGAAGCTATCATTGAAGAAGAATGGTTGATACGCTCGATTGGCATTGGAACATTGAAAGCAAACCGCTTGTATCCTACTCTCGAAAATCCTATTAATGTAACGACACTGTATGAAGCCTTTCTGCAATATGATGACAAACCTATGATTACAGGAGCAGATGCTGTAACCAGCACCATCCAAAAATATTGCTACAACGGTGAATTCAATGTGGCTTTCGGAGAAGAAGGAAATTATTCACGTATCTATCATCGTGAAAACATCTTTGGCCTTGATGTCACTGAACGTCAATATTGGCTGATAGATAAGAACGTCATGCCTCAAGATAAGGTAGAAACGGAATCTGAAGATAACAAGACAAAATCAGAAAACAATTCCCATACACCACCAGATAATTCTCCGCATAAACCGGATGATGTTTCATCACAACCAGTACGTCATTTTAAATCTATCAAAATTTCCGGTAAGATTCCAGTAGACCAATGGACTCAATTATTCTCTAGTTTCATTGTGCCACTAAATCAAAACAATCTAGAGATTGAAGTTTCTTTTAAGGCTAGTTCCACTCTTGCTAAACCACTTGACGAATCAGCTCAGATTTATAAAATAGTGAAGGAATCAGTTCAACAATTAGGATTAAAATTAGAAGAGATAGAATAATAGGAATAAAATCAGACATTTAGAATCCATTTAAAAGGTTACTCTTTCAGAATGGATTCTATTTTTTTCTATTGCTGTCCGATAAAATCGATTACATATAAAAAATCCCGCTCGACCATTGTTATATTCAATGGTCGAGTCTTGTTTTGTCATTCTAAGCCCCTTCAAAAGATAGACAGCTGATAATCTTCTTTCCGATCTACGCTTAAGAGCGTTTCCCAGTCTTTCCCGGGTGATTAAACAGACTGTAGAAGTCCACATAATACATAAGCGTAATCCGTATCATGGTTGCAAGTCCGGAGAAACTCCATGAACGTATGAGTTTCCTTTTCATTATCATAAGCAGCAGATTAGCTATAAGGGTCACCCAAATCTGTTTCTTGATGGCATTTGCACTTTCTCCATAGAAGTATTTCAAGGGGAAGTTCTGCTTTATCTGCTTGAACAACAGTTCTATCTCCCAGCGTTTACGGTAAATTTCTATAATCTCGTTCGGATCTGATTCCATGTCGTTCGTGAGCAATGAAAACAGTTTGTACTTTCGGGTATCGGCATAAGTAATGATACGGGCATGGTGAGTCAGGGTTTCGCCACCCTTCAGTACTTTTGAGAACGTAACATGTTGTATCCGTACTTCCATAAATCCTTCTGTAGTCTGGTACATGCACTCCTCCAGAACAGAGTATTTCAGGTTTCTCTTCATTTTTGTCACATACAGAACTCCTCTCATCGGAGAAAGTAATAATCTACTGCCTTATGGAACATCCGTCAGCGAATCTACCTTGAAATAGGGAACTCCACCTATCAAATCCGTCTTACTGGCGAACATTACTATAACCAGCTAGACGAAAACCATCACCAGCATGTATGGCTAGCCGATGCCGAAGCTTCATACATCAAGGACAAATGGCGGTTTTCCATGACTCTGTGTAACTTGTTCAACCAAAAAGAATATCGATATACGACTTATTCGGCTATCCAACAATATACATCATGGATAAAAATGCGACCAAGAGAAATCTTAGTTTCAATTCAATATCAATTATAACGTAAAGTAAAAGCAAAGACAAAGTTAAAGCTTGGTTTAACTTTCGGTTTAACTTAGAGCCTCAGAAACACATAAACTGAATATAATTAAGATAAAAGTACAGTGTCGTGTACATAAAGAAAAAGCTCCGTAAACCATTGATTTACAGAGCTTCAATCCTGTACTCGAAGCGGGACTTGAACCCGCACAGCCGCAATGGCCAAGGGATTTTAAG
>OGDY01002857.1_pt1 | contig 14873 bp, 11 predicted proteins | sample 1570341 | NCBI WGS metagenome assembly OGDY01 (sample SAMEA2581972, study PRJEB24529) | metagenome | biome: Human gut stool | place: China | collected 2011 | reverse complement strand
TCGCGGGAAGCCACGATGCCCAGCAGCTTGCCGTTAGGAGTGCCGTCGGCAGTGATGGCGATGGTGGAGTGGCCGGTGCGTGCCTTCAGCTCCAGCACATCATGCAGGGTGGCAGTGGGAGCCAGATTGGAATCGGACACCACATAACCGGCCTTGAAGCTCTTGACGCGGCGCACCATGGCAGCCTCGTTCTCGATGCTCTGAGAGCCATAGATAAAGGAGACGCCGCCCTGACGAGCCAGTGCAATGGCCAGCTTATCGCCGGAGACCGACTGCATGATGGCGCTGATCATGGGGATATTCATCTGCAGCGGGCACTCCTCCTGTCCCTTGCGGTACTTGACCAGCGGGGTCTTCAGGCTGACCGCCGTGGGCACATTCTCCGCAGAGGAATAGCCGGGGACCAGCAGGTACTCGCCAAAGGTGCGGGAGGGTTCTTCGTAGAAATAAGCCATAATCAAACTCCTTTTCTCTTAACGCATCCGATACAAATCAGCATCAAAATCATTCATGTTTGCTGCTTATAAATTGATTGTATATACTTTACCACAAAGCCCGCAAGAATACAAACCCCTGCCGCGCCAAACTTTATAATTGTCCTTTGCGGAAAAACAGACAAATTGCCAAGCGTTTTCGGGCATTGGTCATACTTTGATTTTTGAAGTATCACTTTTGCAGGCAAAACAGGGCTTGCAGAATGCAAAAAAGCTCGTCCGAAACACCGGACGAGCCCTTTTGCACACGAAGCGGGACACTGCCTGTGCGGCGCATGGGTCATAGCTGTGAAGGAGAACAGCCGGAGGAGGAGGACCCGCGCCCAGTATCCCAAAAAACAAGAAGAAAAAGATTTCACACACAGCCTTGGGGCTTTGCCCTTGCTGTAACCATATTGTAACTCTTTTGAAACCATTTTGCAATAGGGTTTTGTAATTTTTCTGTAATTTCTTTTGTTAACTTTTTGTAGACACATATAAAACCCCTGCCAGAAAATTTCCGGCAAGGGCTTTGCAGATCATTCTTTATTTTCTTAATAGCACTTTTTGCAAGCAGTGAAGCCTTCCGCTTTTGCTTTCGATAATGTAACCTTTTCCGGGTCTTTCATATTGCTGCAGGTAGACTTGCTGTGATATTTTTTGCCGCCGTGCGTTGGGACCCAGACCATCTGCTCCGTCTTTTTGCCGGCAGAAATGGTCTGAACGGCTGCAGTGGACGGCTTGCAGGCCGCAGTCTGTACACTGGCGGCAGATGCCGCCGGGCACAGCAGACTGAAGCACAGTACCAGAACGGCCGCAAGGACTCGGAGATGTTTTTTCATTTGTTTTATCCTCCTTTGGACAATCAGAAGATCCTTCTAATAAAAGAGTACTCCCTGTTCCTCAGAGGATGCAATTCTCAAAATGCGCCGTTTTTTCTGCACGGGTGACGCTTTTTTGCATTGCTCGCTTATTTTCAGCTAAAAGCGGCGCAGCGGTTCTCTTGAGAAATCAACGATTTACACGTTTGTCTTTCCCACCTCCAGATAGCACTCAAAGCTGGTCTGGCCGTTGTGCTTTCCGACCACATACCAGCCATCCGCCGAAGGGGCATAAAACACCTCTGCCGTTTCTCCCATCGGGATCTCGCGGTGGTAGTTGATAGAAGCAAAGGTCACGGGGCCTTTGCGCATCACTTCCAGCGGCAGCGCATCGCAGACAAGGTCCAGATAGAATGCGTTGTTCAAATGGCCGTTCAGATCGCACTGGGAATAATGCGCCGTCCACTCCCCTGCGCTGGTCAGACCATCCTTGCACTTGTGCAGCTGCAAAGGCAGCTCGTCCTCCACCGTATCGTTCCAGAAATTCTCCACCGTCCAGCCCGGCTCCCGCAGGATACGGCCCTCGGCAAGGCTTGCCACGATCCAGCGGCAGTCCACCATAGCCACCTCTTTGCCCTCGGCATCGGTCAGGGTGGTGATGCGTTTGACCGAACCGTGTTTGCTGACCTGCGCCCGGGAGGTAAGGGTCAGCGTTTCGGCACGCTGTGGCACACGGTCAAATTTCAGGGCCTGCTTGCCCACCAGAAAGGTCACACCGCGATCTTTGAAGAACTGGTCATCCATACCAAAGGCGCGGGCGTGGTCTGTCGAAATCTGCTCCACATAGCGCAGCAGGGCGCTGGGCTTGAGCAGGCTGCGGAAGTCGGCATCTGCGTTCATGACTGTCATGGTCTCGGTGTAAAAGAACTGTTCCATGGTTTTTCCTTTCTATAAAAAGAGACCACTGCACGTTGTTCTGTGCAGCAGCCTCCTTTGCGTTTAATACTGATTGCGGTTGCGCCTGCGGACCTTGCGCCAGATGTTGAAGCAGGCCAGCGCTACCATGGCTGCCAGCAGCGCAAGGAACAGCAGACTGCTGCCACCCTCGTCGTAGCTCTTCATTTCGCTCCACTTCACGTCCAGCTCGCTGTTCACATCGTCGCTCAGGGCAGTGAACACCTTTTCCTTGGCGGCTTTCTCTTCGGACGGATAAGCGATCTCGCTCTCCTTCAGATCCTCGTCCAGCACCTCCCACACATCCTGCATGGGGGTGGTGTAGCCGATGTACTCGGCGTTTGCCTTGCCGATGTCCGTCTCACACATGAAGTTGATGAACATTTCCGCAGCTTCCTGATGTTCACTGGCAGCAGGAATGGTCATGCAGTCCACGGAAAGCACGCTGCCTTCCTCCGGGAACACCCATGCAAGGTCGGGATTATCGTCGATCATGGTGATGGCATCGCCGGAGTAGTACACACCGACGGCTGCCTCGCCGCCGATCATCTTATCAAAGATCTCGTCCATGACGTAGGCCTGCACCAGCGGTTTCTGAGCCTTCAGCTCTTCCACCACCTCATCCACCTCTTCGGTGGACTGCGGGTTGATATCGTGGCCGCTCTTAAAAGCAGCAATGGCGTAGGCATCGCGGCTGTTGTTGAACATCAGGATATTGCCTGCGTACTGCTCGTCCCACAGGTCGGCCCAGCTGGCAGGCGCTTTGTCCACCATGGTGGTGTTATAAATGATGCCGGTGGTGCAGAGCATGTAGGGCACGGTGTAGGCATTCTGCGGATCGTAATCCGGATCCACGTATTCCTGATTGATCTTTTTGAAGTTCGGGATATTGTCGTAGTTCAGAGGCTTGAGCATCCCCTCGGCGATCATTTTTGCCACCATGTAATCCGACGGAATGACCACATCGTAGTTGGCTGCGCCGGACTTGAGCTTTGCGTACATGGACTCGTTGGAGTCGAAGGTGGTGTAGTTCACCTTGATGCCGGTGAGCTTTTCAAAGGCCGCCACCACGTCCACGCTGTCGTCCGAGCCGTTGGAGATGTACTCGCCCCAGTTATAGACATTGATGGCCACGTTCTGGCCCTTGAAGCGGGTCCAGTCGTAATCGTCCGACACCGAGACATCCTCGGTCACCTCAATGGTGCCGGCGGCAAAGGCGGGCATTGCACAGCAGACCGCCATTGCCAGCGCCAGCAGCAACACAGCAAAACGTTTCATCACACGCCCTCCCCTCTCAGCGCCTTCTGGTCGCGGCGGTAGCTGCGGCTCTCCATGGCATTGGACACCAGAATGACGCTGAGGATGACCACGAACATGATGGTGGACAGCGCGTAGATCTCCGGGCTGACCTTTTTACGGGTCATGGAGTAGATGGCAATGGGCAGGGTCTCCACGGTGCCACAGTTGAAGTAGGAGATCATGAAATCGTCGATGGAATAGGTCAGGCAGATCAGGAAGGCCGACAGGATGGCCGGGCTGATCTCCGGCAGGATGACCTTGAAGAAGGCCTGCTTGGGGTCGCAGCCAAGGTCGAGCGCTGCCTCATACAGCTTGATATCCAATTGCTTGAGCTTGGGCGTGACGTTGAAGATGACATACGGCACATTGAACGCGATATGCGCAATGAGCAGCGTCGGGAAGCCCATGATGGTATCCGGCAGCCAGGAGACACCCCCGGCAAAGCGCTGGTAGGCCACGAACAGCAGCATGAGCGAGATGCCGGTGATGATCTCCGGGTTGACCACCGGGATATAGGTGATGTTGGTGACGACAAGGCGGCTCCCGCGGCCCATGGACGCAATGCCCAGACTTGCCGCTGTACCCAGCACAGTGGCAATGACCGCAGAGATCAGAGCCACTTCCAGCGAGACCAGCAGCGCATGCAGGATGGAGGAGTTGTGCAGCAGGCTGGAGTACCACTTGAGGGTAAAGCCGGTGAAGAGCGAATAGCCCTTGGACTGGTTGAAGCTGAATACGATCATGTATGCAATGGGCAGGTACATGAAGCAGAAAAACAGCACGATATAGACGCGCTGCATCAGGCGCAGATGTTTCGTTTTCATCAGGACACGCCCTCCATTTCATCTTCATCAAAGCTGGAGGTGAAGCTCATGCACAGCAGCACAATGATCATCAGCACAAGGCTCATGGCAGAACCCACGTTCAGATTGAAGATGAAATGGAGATATTGCGTTCACGCTCTATCCTGCTACAAGTGATTAATGAGCTGAATCTGCATACAAAGTACAAGGTGAAAGATGGACTTTTCTATAATGAAACCACTATGCCGCCCATCATTGCTTCTATGGATAAAGCATCCATGGATACATTGAGCGGAACGTTGCTGATACAAGTGGAGAAGGCAGGTGAACGCTATACCGTGAGCAGTGCCTTGGACGATATATGTGTAACGGAGATTTTCACAGGTTTCCCTGCTTTTGTAGAAACTCCTGCCGGACGATGTACTTTAAGATTACTGCCCGGACATCAGTTTTCCGAAGCCATAAAGATAAGCATTTCCCGCCCTATCGATGCCGTGAACGATTATTCCGGTCAGCTGGTGGTCACTACTACTTCGAAGAAAACTTCCATCATCAGTCTGACCTTCAAGGATACGGATAAGGATCGTGCGGAATCCTTTCTTGCCAAGTTGATCGAAGTCTATAACCGGGATGCAATGGATGATAAGAATAAGGTGACAGGAAATACACTCATCTTTTTGGAAGAACGTTTGGACAGTATCAGCAACGAATTGGGATTTGTAGAAAAGCATCTGGAGCAATACAAACAAAAAGAACGTCTGAGCGATTTGAAAACCAACATGACTCTGGATCTGAATACAAACAATGAGTACGAAAAGAAGTTGCTGGATGTGGAGATGCAACTAAATATGACTAACTATATTTATAATTATCTATTGGATGATAAACACCGTTTCTCTCTACTACCGGTGAATACGGGTATTGCCGATACGGAGCTGATGCAACTGATTAACGAATATAACAAGGAACTGCTGGAACGTGAGCGGCTGATGAACACCATGAAGGCAGATAATCCGACGGTTGTTAATCAGGATATTCGCATTGATGCGCTGAGAAGAAATGTGGTGAGTTCTGTGGTCGGTGTAAAAGACGGACTCGGCATCGCGCGCACTGACATCCTACGTAAAACCGATTATTTCAACTCCCGTATCGGAAATATGCCGAAGCAGGAAAGGGAGTTCAATAACATAGACCGTCAACAGCAAATTAAGGCAAACCTATATCTGATGTTACTTGAACGGCGTGAACAGGCAGCTATTTCTTTGGCAGCCACAATGAACAAAGCAAGAGTGATTGATGCTCCCCTATCTGCTGACAGACCGATAGCTCCGCGAAGTATGATGATCTATGCCGGAAGTCTGTTTCTGGCATGTGTTATGACGGCAGGAGTTATTTTGTTCGGAGGAATTTTCCGTACTAAAATTAGGTCGGTAGCAGAAGTTGAGAGTACACAAATCCCTGTGATGGGGATTATTCCTTATACCAAAGAAGGTGATCGCATTGAAGAAGGACAAAACGGTATCATGGAAGAATCTTTTCGCCGCATGAGAAGCAATCTGCGCTTTCTAACCGAAGATGGCGATAAAAAGTGTATCCTGATGACCTCCACTATCAGCGGAGAAGGAAAAAGTTTCATCAGCATCAATCTGGCTCTGACCTTTGCTTTTCTGGGATGCCGGGTACTGGTAGTAGGTCTGGATATCCGTCGTCCCAGACTGGCGGAGTACTTCGGAATAAAGAGTCATGTAGGTATGACCAGTTACCTTTCGGACAATGAGATAAAGCTGGAAGATATAATCTTCCCATCAGGGGTACACGAACAATTATTCGTTGCGCCTGCCGGACCTATCCCTCCTAATCCGGCAGAACTGTTGGAGAGAGCCCGATTGAAAGAAGCATTCGCGTATTTTCGTGAACAGTTTGATTATATCATTGTGGATTCGGCTCCGGTAAGATTGATTAGTGATACACTGAGCCTAAGCAAGGTGACTGATTTCACACTCTATGTGTGCCGCATGAATTATACGCACAAGAATGTGTTGTCTGAAATTGTAGAGATACAGCGGTCAGGGCAACTGAACCAAATATCTTTGGTAGTGAATGCTGGTAATCTGGCGGAAAAGAAATATGGTTACGGATATGGCTACGGAGATAGTTATGGTTACAGAGATACTCATAAAAAGCATAAGTAATATACACTCATTTTTTCATCTCACTTTTTTTTTCTTCTCAATGAAGATACTGTTCCGGACTTTCATAGGTTAGGTAAAGTCCGGACGGTATTTTCTAAAACCACCACTTCTTCTTTTTGTCCTGTTCCGCAGGAATATTACCTTGCGTATAGATATCCCGGAACGTTTTATGTTCTTTAATCATCTGATAGATAAGTCCCCAATCGGGCAATCCGCCCAGATTGCGGTCGTCAATGAAAAGGTCTACTTTCAGTTTACGGGAAAATCCACAGTCCTGCTGCTTTTCTTCGGGATAATCACGATTGACAGCATAGAATTCCACTCCTCTTTCTTTGCACCAGGCAACGGCTTCTTCCAGAAGCTCACCTTCGCGCACACTCCATAAGATGAGCTTATGCTGATCTTGCTGCAACAGTTTTAAAGTGTCTGTTGCAAAAGGGATTTCTTTACCGATACGGGGATAGCGATGTTCTACTATAGTTCCGTCGAAATCAACTGCTATTGTCATAGTTTTATGCTGAAAAATTACAGAACAAAGATACGAATCTTATTGAAAAAACAAAGCGTTCTCTCACTTTTACAATAGGCAAATATGAAAGAAATTTGCATATAATTTCATAAAAATGTATTTTTGCGCTTAATTTTTCACTAACAACATAATATTAGGATGACTCAATCACCCAAAAATGTATCTAAAGGGTTCACTAAAGCCTTTTGGGTAAGCAACACGGTCGAACTGTTCGAACGTATGGCGTATTATGCCGTTTTTATCGTTCTCACCATTTATCTTTCTTCTATTTTAGGCTTCAACGACCTTGAAGCGAGTATGATTTCCGGTTTATTTTCCGGTGGTCTTTATCTTTTGCCTATCTTCACGGGTGCTTATGCCGATAAGATAGGTTTCCGGAAATCCATGATTGTTGCTTTTTCGCTGCTGTCTGTCGGATATTTGGGGTTAGGAATTCTCCCTACCCTGCTGGAAGCTGCCGGTTTGGTGGAATATGGCAAAGCAACCCGTTTCACCGGACTGCCGGATAGCGATAGCCGCTGGATGATCGTTCCTGTGCTGTTTGTTATCATGGTGGGCGGATCGTTTATCAAATCCATTATTTCGGCTTCAGTGGCAAAAGAAACTACGGAAGCAAATCGTGCACGCGGTTATTCCATTTTTTATATGATGGTGAATATTGGTGCATTTACCGGAAAAACAGTGATTGACCCGTTGCGGAATGTTATTGGAGAGCAGGCGTATATCTATATCAACTATTTCTCATACTTTTTCCTTCGCCTGCCGTATGGGGAGATTTATAGAGCAGAACAACGGAAAGTAATGACAATATTGGCATTACTTTCCGTTGTTCTGCTCTATAAATCTACCCATACGGCAGGCGAAGGAAAAAGTATGCGTGAAATCGGTCAGGGTTTCCTGCGCATCATTACAAACTGGCGTCTGCTGATTCTTATCCTGATTATAACGGGATTCTGGATGGTGCAGCAACAGTTATACGCTACGATGCCTAAATATGTAATCCGTATGGCGGGCGAAACTGCCAAGCCGGGTTGGATAGCCAATGTAAATCCGTTTGTAGTGGTTTGCTGCGTTAGTTTCGTGACGCGTTTGATGGCAAAACGGTCAGCTATTACTTCCATGAATATCGGTATGTTCCTTATCCCATTTTCGGCTCTGCTGATGGCATGCGGTAACCTGCTTGGAAATGACGTGATAAGCGGAATGAGCAATATCACATTAATGATGATAGCGGGTATCGTGATACAGGCTTTGGCAGAATGTTTTATTTCACCGCGTTATCTGGAGTACTTCTCCCTGCAAGCGCCTAAGGGTGAAGAAGGTATGTATCTCGGATTTAGCCATCTTCATTCCTTCCTCTCTTCCATCTTCGGTTTTGGTATCGCCGGAGTATTGTTGACAAAATACTGTCCCGATCCTGTCCTCTTTGAGACTCGTGAAGCATGGGAGGCTGCCAGCACCAATGCGCATTATATCTGGTACTATTTCGCCGCTATCGGTCTGATATCTGCACTGGCACTGTTAGTATTTGCCAAAATCACCCAATCCATCGACAAAAAGAAGAAAGCCAAGGTCTGAATATCTCATTTTTTATGTATATTTGCCGTCACTTTGCCATAAAAGTGGCGGCTTTTTCTAAATTGAGGAGAACATAATGAAAGTAAAATTTATAAGCCTTGCGAGCGGAAGTAGTGGCAACTGCTATTATATAGGCACTGAAAAATACGGAATACTTATTGACGCTGGTATAGCGGTACGTACTATTAAGAAATCATTGAAGGAGGTGGGTGTCGGCATGGAGACGATACGCGCGGTATTCGTTACACACGACCACGCAGACCATATCAAAGCTGTAGGCGGACTGGGTGAGAAACTGCACATCCCTGTCTACACAACTGCACGTATCCACGAAGGAATCAACAAAAGTTATTGCATGACGGAGAAGCTCCACTCTTCCGTTCATTATCTGGAGAAAGAAGAACCGATGGTACTGGAAGATTTTCACATTGAGTCTTTCGAAGTTCCCCACGACGGTACGGACAATGTGGGTTATTGCATTGAAATCGACGGAAAAGTATTCTCGTTCCTTACCGACCTTGGTGAAATCACCCCTACTGCTGCCAAGTTTATCCGTAAAGCGAACTACCTGATACTGGAAGCTAACTATGATGATGAAATGCTGCGTATGGGTACATATCCGCAGTATTTAAAGGAGCGCATCACCAGCCGTACGGGACACATGAGCAATATTGCAACTGCCGAGTTCCTGGCTGAAAATATCACGGAAGATCTGAAATATATCTGGCTTTGCCATTTGAGCAAAGACAATAATCATCCGGAACTTGCTTACAAGACGGTGGAATGGAAATTAAAGAGTAAAGGTATATTGGTAGGTAAAGATGTGCAACTCTGCGCTTTAAAGCGTAGCACTCCCTCCGACCTGTATGAGTTTGATTAAAAAAAGCCGCTTTCATCGAAAAAAAGATTTTATTTTGCTTGGATGAATAAAATAAAAGGACTACTTTTGCACCCGCAAATAAGAAAAACGATGCACTCTTAGCTCAGCTGGTAGAGCAATTGACTCTTAATCAATGGGTCCAGGGTTCGAGTCCCTGAGGGTGTACGAAGATAAGGTTCTGAAAACAATTGAGTTTCAGAACCTTTTTTAATCTCACCTTGTTTCACTCTCATCATGAATAATTGGAAGAAAAAATTTATCATAATATGGAGCGGGCAACTATTTTCTATATTAAGTAGTTCCATCGCTCAGTTCTCTATCGTCTTATGGATTAGTCTCAAAACGGGTTCTGCGGAAGTTTTGTCCTTTGCCATGATTGCTGCCTTGTTGCCGCAAGCCTTGTTAGGGGCATTTGCAGGCGTATATGTGGATCGCTGGAACCGGAAATGGACTATGATAGGTGCAGATAGTTTCGTTGCACTCTGTTCCGGTGTCATTGCTTTGTTATTTTACCTGGATATTGTGGAATTGTGGCATATCTATATATTATTGGCGCTTCGTTCCATTGGTGGTTCGTTCCATTCACCGGCAATGAAATCATCCATTCCATTGCTGGCTCCGGAAAAGGAACTGACACGTATTGCGGGAATTAACCAGGCTATCCAGTCTATTTGTAATATCGGTGGCCCTGCGTTGGGAGCGGTTCTGCTTCTGGCATTCGATATGAGTGTAGTCATGTTATTGGATGTGGCAGGCGCAATCATTGCCTGCACTTCCCTACTGTTTGTTTACATTCCGAATCCGAAGAAGGAAAATATCTCAGCTAAGAGTGTATTGAACGATATGCGCGACGGTTTTCATGTGATTATGCGTAATCGAGGAGTTAGTTGGGTGATGGTTACAGAAATCCTGATTACTTTCTTTGTGTTGCCGATAGTCGCCCTGATGCCGTTGATGACTTTGCATACTTTCTCCGGAACAGCTTATCAGATTAGTTTGATAGAAACACTTTTCGGGGCGGGTATGTTGGCTGGAGGGGCTTTATTGGGGATTTGGAATCCTAAGATTAGGAAGATACTGATGATTGCGTTCTCTTATGCGGTACTTGGTCTGGCATTGGCTATATGTGGTATGTTGCCCGGCAATGGGTATGTCTTTTTTGCCATACTGACAGTGGTACAAGGGCTTATCGTACCATTTCTATCCGGTCCCTTTACCGCTCTATTGCAGACGCAGTTCAAGCCGATTTATCTAGGACGCGTATTCTCGCTTTTCGACAGTATAAGTTTATTCCCTTCTATTATCGGTTTGCTTGTGACAAGCTTTGTAGCCGACTCTTTGGGAATAGGCAACATATTTATCTACTGTGGTTTTGCCATTATGGTGACTGCAATTCTGATGATGTGTATTCCTTCTGTTAGAAATCTGGAGAAAGAGGAGATCAGGAAGAAAAAGTAAATAGTATTATTGTGCGTCTATACCTCTTTTTTTCAGCATCTCAAAGTCTTCTTTTCTCATTCCTATATCATCCAGTGAATGCGGTTCATTATGATCGTTCAGATAAACCCTCGATTTCTCTGTATAGAGAGGGCTGGTGACAGATAGACTGTCATTGCGATACGGAGTTTCTATTCCGGCCAATTCCATCATGGTCTGGAAGAAAGAAATGCTGGAAGATATATTTTTCTGTCGGTTCATCGAAGCAGCTTTCTCTATCCCGGGATACTCTTCCCTATAACTGTCGGATGTCCACAGCAGGAGAGGTACGTGTAGCTGATAGTAGGACGGAACGGGGGATGCATGAAGAAACAGGTGTCGGCCATCGTCGAAGATATCTTCCCCATGGTCGGACGTGTAAAGCATACTGGCATCTACTTGCTGCTGCTTCAATAGGTGGATGATACGTGCCAGGAAATTATCCGTATACCGAATGGAATTGTCGTAGGCATTCATCAGGTTATCTTTGTATTTCACTTCTGCATCTACGGGGAAATCCGGTAAGAAGAAAGCAGCAGTTTCCGGATAACGTTCCCGGTAATTGAAGTGGGATCCATAAGTATGCAATACAATGAACTGTTTCCGATTTCCTTTCTCAAGTTCTTTTTCTACCAACATTAACAGTTCGTCATCCGAAGGATTGTATTGGGAATCCTGCGAATCTTCTTTGATAAAATCATAAGTATCCGCTTCCATTCCGAAGAAGTCGATGAAAGAATGATTATACCGCTGGTTTGAGAAGAAGGCTGTCTGGAAACCGGCTTCTTTGAAAGCGGTAATGATGCTTTTCCGATAATAAATGGAATCGAAATTCTGTGCAGAAACAGGAGAAAGCAGCATGGGTACACTCTTGTGCGTAGTATTCGATTCCGTCAGAACATGGCAGAAAGAAGTTACTCCTTCTATTTTAGAAAGTTCAGGGTTCGTATCCCGATCATAGTCGTAAAGACTCCAGTTCAGGGCGCGGGATGTCTCGCCCACTACCATAATATAAATTTCCCGTCTGTCTTCCGGATGGGAAGGTTGGGCGTTAAAAGTAAAGTTCTCTGATGTGCGGTGATACGTCCTTGTTTGGACATTACGCTGGAATGCGAGTGCTACATTATAACACACGTTGGCAGGATACAAATCCGATTTCAGCTCGTAACGTTTATCCAGTCCATAAGCGGCGCCCAGTGAAATAAAACCTATGAGCAAGGCAATCCATGCCTTTTTCCGTTCCCGACGGATAAATTCCGAAGATAATTTCCGCTTCTTTATAATGGAGATTGCAGCCAGAATCAATGCCGGTATATAAAGGATAATCACACTCACTAATGCCGGAACAAGATTATCCAGCAACTCCATAGCTTCACTCGAATTAGTGGTTACCAAGTTCAGGAACATATCCACAGCAATAATGGACTGTCCGAAGAGATAAAGCAGTACTATCTGGAAAGCTCCGAAGAAGATGAATAAGAAAAGTATCCAGAACATCTTTCCACAGTTTCTCGACAAAGTCATTAATAGATAATAGAAAGCAAATGGCAACAGTACATTGCACACTTTTGCCACCACAGGCATCGGCTCTGTAAAACAGAGGATGATATTGGGTACTATCAGGATCAGCAGGAACAGATAGAACAAATGCTCCTGATTTTCCAACCATTTCTTTATGTTTTTAAAAAGCTTCATTGATGTTGAATATAAATCCGGTCTGGCCTTTTCCAAACCCTAAATCTAACCTTACGTTTACTCTCTTTTTGAACTCCCACCGATAACCAAAACCATAATTAGGGAGGATGTGTTTAACTTCGAAGCCGGAGAATTTAGGAAACACGGTTCCCACTCCTGCCCATATAGCTATGCCATTTCGCCTCCAGACGTGCTGACGAAGCTCTATCTGCGCATCCATGGCACATTTATCACGGTAACGCCCTTCGTAATAGCCACGCATGGAATAAGAACTCCCCAATGTTGCCATCAATCCCCAAGGCGGATTACCGTAATTCAGCAACGTATGGAATTGCCCAGCCAATACTCCCCCTTTCCATACAGGATGATAATAGCTGGTAGTCAGTTCTGTGCTGCTGAAAGCATATTTATTACCGAGGAATGCGGGGCTGAATCGTTGGTCTATTCTCAGGTAATAGCCACTATAGGCATTTGTAAGGAAATCCCGTGAATCATAGAGTAATGAGAATCCGAGGCTTATATTGGTAGTCCGTGCTTTCATTCCTTCCCACAGTTCGGACTTTTCAAAATCGTGGCCGTAGACATAATCGAAGACAGCCATCGGACCGATATAGAAATTCCGTGCTACACGAGTCATGAAGTCTACCTTTACTTGTGCCTGGAAGCGGTCGTAATCACTTTCATTATCGTCATTAGAACCGTTTTCATATCCTTTTCCCCAATACAAGCTGGGGAACGAATAGAAATAAAGATTATAATTCAGACGGTATTTGTCTTGTGGAAAGAGATGATTTCCACGTACACCCAACAAATAGAAACCTACCGTAGATACATCGCCGTATAAAGATACATTAGATGGCGGAAGGATGGTGTCATTCAGGTCTGTACGATATAATCCGGCGGCTACCAGGCCGATACCGAGCTTGGTGTCACTGGAATAATGAGGCCCTCCGATAACGCTGAAGTCAAACTTCTTGTTTTTTTTCTCTTTATTGGCATCATTAAAATAGTCTAGGAATTTCTTGAAGAAACTTTTCTTTTGTGGTAAAGTGTCAGTTACAGACACAGAAGATTCGACTGAAACATCTGTTCCTGTGGGACCTTGTGCCCATATATCGGTGGCTATTATCAATAACAGCATCGGTAATACCCATTTCATTAGTTTAGCGTTCATGATTATACCTGTAGAAAACTACGTCGGCAAATTTAGTTTTATTTTAACCATATAACAACAATTTTGTGAAGTGTTTTGTTCAAACTTCTTCCATTAAGAAAAAAGGGGGAAGAAATAAGAATTTCAGAACTTTATTCCCGTTTTAACGTTATCCTTTTAGAACGAATAACGAACTTCATTATGAAAACAAAAATGGATATTCCCGATAAAGAGGGACGAAAACGACTTGTAATTGTGGGTGGTGGCTTCGGTGGATTGAAGTTGGCACGAAAATTGAGAAGTGATAAATTCCAGATAGTGTTATTGGACAAGAATAATCATCATATTTTCCAACCCCTACTCTATCAGGTAGCAACCGCCGGTATTGAACCGAGTGCAATTTCTTTTCCTTACCGCAAGATATTTAAAAAGAGAAAACATTTCCATATACGTATTTGTGAGGCGCAACGGGTAATTCCCGAAGATAATATTCTGGAGACTTCCATCGGAGCTCTTTCATACGATTATCTGGTTGTCTCTACCGGATGCCGTACCAACTATTTTGGTAATGATGGGCTGTCTCAACGAACGATGGCCCTGAAGAACACTGCAGAAGCTCTGTTTAATCGCAACCAGATTCTGGAAAGCTTTGAAAAAGCACAGAATACCAGCAATCTGGAGACAAGGAAACGGCTCATGACATTTGTCATCGTAGGTGGCGGTGCTACGGGTATAGAACTTTCCGGTGCATTGGCAGAAATGAAAAAATTTGTACTTCCGCAAGACTATCCCGATCTTGATATGAACCTGATGCGCATTATTCTTGTGGATGGTGCTCCCCGTCTGCTCTCCGCTTTCTCTGAAAAATCTTCGGAAGAAGTGGCAAATTACTTATTAAAACGTGACGTGGAGATCATAACCAGTGTGCAGGTTACGAATTATGAGAATGGAACGATGACTCTGAGTGATAACAGTACTCTGGAAACAATGAATGTCTTTTGGGTTGCAGGTGTACGTGCC
>OGDY01002845.1_pt1 | contig 14920 bp, 12 predicted proteins | sample 1570341 | NCBI WGS metagenome assembly OGDY01 (sample SAMEA2581972, study PRJEB24529) | metagenome | biome: Human gut stool | place: China | collected 2011 | reverse complement strand
CGCGCCAGATTGTGGATCTGGAGACCGTGGGTTCGAGTCCCACTGGGCACCCCACCAAAAAGTCCGCTGTTTTGAACAGCGGACTTTTTCTTTTGGCAGGATACTATAAAAGTACGGCACCCCGGCAAAGCAGCTGCTTTGCCGGGGTGCCTTTTCTCTTATTTATTCATCTCCTGCAGGATCTTTGCGATCTGGGCGGGGGTATAGCCCTCCTGCCGCAGGGCGGAGGTGATGGCCACATCGCTCTTGCCCTGACTGCGCAGCAGCGCTGCCGTGTAGGGTACCCCGGCGCTGACGGCGCTGCGGCTGCCGCCGGAAGCAGAGCCGCTGCTGCCGGTGGCCTTTCCGCTGCCGGTGGTTTTTCCGCTGCCGGACTTTGTGCCCGCAGCCGCTGCTCTGCTGGCGGCCTGTGCGGCCTTCTGCTGGGCGTTAGCCTGCTTCAGTGCCCACTCGCCCTTGGCAATGTTCAGCTTCTGACTGGTCACGTTGTTGTTAAAGGCCTGCTGCTTCAGCGCATCCTGATAGGCGCGCTCGCTGGCGGTGTTGTCATACTGCTGCTGGGTCAGTGCGTCCTGCCGCTGCTTTTCCTGCATCTGCTGGCTCCACTGGGTATCGGCGCGCTCGGCCTCGTAGGCGCGGTTGCCGGAGTAGATGTTGTACCCGGTGTTCAGCAGGCTGCCCGCCAACGTGCCCAGACCGGTGGTGCCGGTAATGGCCAGCTGCACCACGTCCCCGATGACGCCCAACACCGTCATGATGTTATTGAAAGTCTGCTGGCGCTGGCTGATTTCCGCCTGCTCCTGCGCGGTGTAGTAGCCGTGCAGGGTGTCCAGCCGGTTCAGGTGCTCCTGATACTGGCCGTAGTCCTTGGCGTAGGCGTCGTTGTACGCCTCGCCCTTCTGCTGCAGCTGGGTGTAATAGTCCTGCAGCTGACGGTCGTACAGGGTCTGGGCGTTCTGCTCCTGTCCGTTCAGCTGGTCCAGCCGGTTCACCAGTTCTTCGCCGCCGCTCTGGTAGGTATCCAGCGCCAGATTGTACAGGGTGGGGATGGCGCTGGCCAGCCCGCCGATCTGCTGCTGATAGGCCTGCTGCGCCGCACTGGTGGCATAGCTGGAACCATAGCCGCCGGTCAGAGCAGCAGCCTGTGCCGCCGCGTCCGCGCTGGCATTGTGGGCGTTCTGGGTATACAGCTGCTCGTACTGGCGGTAAAGCGGGTCACGGGTGTAGCTGTACTGAAAATTCTCCCGCTCCAGCAGCTGCCCCAGCAGGCTGTTGATCTTATCCTGATAGCTGCTCTGGTAGTCTGCGGGGCGGTTCTGCTGCCACTGCTTCAGGGCGTCGGCCGCATCGGTCACCTGCTGACCGGGGCGGTAGCTGACGTTTGCCATGGCCTTTTCCACATCGGCGCGGCTGTTCAGCCCCTCGGTGCTGTAAGTGGGCTGCGCGGCAGGCTGTGCCTGCGTTTGCACGTCCGGCTGCAGCAGCTCCTCCTTCTTTTTGGATGCCATAAAATTCTCCTTTCATTCTTATAATCCCTGCAGCTTGCTGCGCAGGGTGTCGGACATATTTTCCGTATCCAGATTGGTCAGTACATACTGCAGCTGCTCCTGCATCTGGTACAGATAGCTGCGCAGTGCCCGGGCATCCTCCGGGTCCATGTGATCACTGAGCTTAGGCAGGCCCAGCTTGCTCAGGCCGTTCATGCTTGCCATGAGGCATCCTCCTCCCATATTTTTCCCTTTGCCGGGGCGATGGTGCGCACAAGTCCGCGCAGGGTGATCTGCCCCTTGCCGCGCAGCCGCAGCCGCAGCGACCCGCACCGCCGGGGTACAAAGGGCAGGTCATAGCTGCGGCGGCTGCCTTGGGCGGCAAGGGAGGCCACTGTCTCCCACGCGCCGCCGTCATAGCTCACCGCCACTTCTACTGTGCTGGTGCACTCAGCGTCCAGCCGCAAAGTCAGCCGGGAGAGGTACCGCTGCTCGGTGCCGTCCAGTCCCACATCGCCTGTGACCAGTTCAAAGGGAATGTCCGTTTCCACACCGTCGGTGCTCTGCCAGTCCGGCTCGCGGGTGGGGTCTGCCGCCCACAGCACCTGTCCGTCCCACAGATAAAGCTGCCCACCGGTGCTGGTCATATCGCAGGAGCAGACGTCCTCCTCGCTCCACAGCCCCTTCTCGGTATCATAGACCAGCAGCCGGGCATCCTCCCGGGAGATGTGCAGGTAATACCGGCCATCCAGCGCACCACCCACAGCGCTTTGCACGTTGGAAAGCTTTGCAGCGTCCAGCGCGCCGGACACCTTGGTGGGCAGACTGCCGTCCCACGCCATGACGCCGTCCGGCGAGAGATAATACAACGTCTCGTTCAGCACGCACAGGCTGCGGGCGGCGTTTTTTGCCACGCCCCGGCAGCGCAGGCTGGAAAGCTGAAAATCCGAAGGCTTGGAGCCATACAGCTTGTGTAGGGTATTCTCTTTAAAGAACAGCGCATAGCCCATGCAGGAAGCTGCTCCGGTAAAGGCACCATCGCTGCCCACGGTGACGGCGTAGCTGTCTGCGGCGATGCCCCGGTAGCTGAACCAGTTGGTGGGGTCGCCCAGCTTGCAGCCGTAGATAACGTTTTCTTTGCTGTTGCAGCCCCACACCCGGTTGTCGCACTCGGTCACAAAATCCAGTTCCGGCACCCGGCGCTCCATGGATACCGTCTGGGCGGCTTCCACGCTGCGGTGCTGTTTGCCGTCCATGCTCTGCCACTGGGCGGCGGCGGCGTTCTGCACCAGTGTGCCGTAGAAATACTCGCCCTGTGGGGTGCAGCGCACCCGCAGCCAGTCCTCGCCCACGTCATACACGATTTGGTCTCCATTCAGCTCCGGGCTCTGCCCTGCCGCTTCGGCGGCTGCGCCCTGCACGGTCACGGTGTCCCACTGCCGGAACAGCTTGCCCAGCCCTGCCGCCGTGATACGGCAGTATTCCAGCGGGATGGCTGTCCAGCTGCCGGAGTTTTTGCTGTACATCTCCAGCGTGCTGTCGTACCGCCACGGATGGTCGGCATCCTCTACCTTTAAAAACAGCTGTCCGTCTGCCGGTTCGGCGGGCTCCTCCCGGCCAAAGGCCTCCACCTGATAGGTCTTGCCTGCGGCATCACAGGGGGCAAAGGTCACGCTTTTGCCCGCCGCCGTCCACAGTGCTCCCAGTGCGGTCACGCTGCCGTCTGCCGTATCAAAGGCCAGCTTGTCCGGGAAGATCAGAATCTTTGTACCGATGCCCACCAGCGCCTTGCGGCCGTCGGTCACGGCGTCCAGCTTCGTCACCGCCGGGGCGGCGGCATCGTCCGGGGTATAAACGACATCCCGTCCGCAGACGGTCAGCAGACCATTCAGGTGATACATCCCGTTCAGCCCGGTCAGTGCCCGCAGTCTGCGGCGCGGGGTGCGGGTGCTCAGTGCGGGGAAATCCCGGGTGGAAAAGTTCACTCCGGCGCTGTACTCTGCTTCCGAGCAGCCGTAGGTCTCGTTCAAGCCGCCAAAGGCCCGCAGCAGCTGCCGGGTGTTGGCAAGCCGTATTCTGTCTGCCAGTACCATCGCCTCACCTCCTTACCAGCGCCACTGCGCCCGGCTGCGGGGCGGGTAGTTCTGCCGCAGCCAGACCGCCAGCTCTGCATACAGGGCGTTGTACTGCGCCTGCTCCCCGGCGTAGCGGTCGGTCTCGCCCAAGGCGGCATCCATCTGCGCACACAGCAGGTGCGGGTACAGGGCATCAAAGGGCGGCGGTGCCAGCAGCGTCTGGTCATCCTGCACCGGCTGCTCCCACGGACGGTCTGCGCCCACGGCGTCAAACGCCCCGGCGGCGGCGCGGTCAAACAGCTTTGTGCGCAACAGGGCATCTGCCTCCCGCAGCCATTGCAGCCGGGTCTCGGTTTCAATGCGGCAGTTGGGGCGCAGCTGCTCGGCACGCTCCAAAGCCTCTCCTATGGTCATCTCATCACATCCTTTTATAAAAAACCCGGCCGGGGGCATTTCTCCCAGCCGGGCAGCGCTTATTTCACTGTGCCGCGTTCTCCGCAGCGGCAATGCGGGCAGCGGTCAGCTCGTCCTGACGCTGGCTGTGCTCCAGTACCTCGGCCACAGCGGGCGGCACCTCCACTTCCACGCCACGGCGAATCTTGTAGTTCACGCCGTTGACACTGACGAACAGATCGCCCTTGTAGCGGCTGTTGTCCTTGAACAGCCGGATGCGCACATTCTTTTCAGCCATGGGCACCTCCTTAGTTGGCGGCAGCGGTGGCAGAGTAGCTGGACACGCTCTCGATGCGCACCATGTACTGCTCCACCAGACGCTCGGCGGCGCGCATCCCCTTCCAGCCCACAGAGGCGCGCTGGTTCAGCGGGTCGTCGCCGTAGCCCAGCTGCTTGACGATGTGCTCAAGGCCGCCGCCTTCCAGCTCGGTCACGCCGTAGGCGTGGGCACCCAGCACCAGCGTGCCGAACACCGCAAGACCCGCCGGGCAGGTGTCGTCCTTCCAGATTTTGGCCTCGCTGGTCTCGATAAAGCGGATGTTGCCCAGCTTGCCGATCTCGCCGCGGAACATGGTGTCGGGGTCGGCGTACTTGTGCACCTCCATGAACTCCTTGCAGGTCTTGAGGTCATAGGCCGCATAGGGGTGGATGATGGCAACGTAGCTGTCACCGATGGGGTCGGCGTTCATTGCGCCCAGCTGCGCCGCCGCCTGAAAGAACAGCTTCGGGGTCAGAGTGCAGCTCTTGTCCAGCGCCTTGCGGCTGGTAACGGCGGTCTCGGTGCCGTCTGCGCCCAGCTTCGGGGCGTAGATGACGTTGGTGCCGCCCGCCAGCACATCGCGGGTGATACTGTCCATGGTGCGGCCGGCCTGACTTGCCAGCACGCGGGTGGCCTGCACCACGTTGTTGTCGATGGCGGTCATCTGCAGCACATCGGTCAGCGGGGTCCAGCCGCCGTACTGGTGCAGGTCGCTGGTGATGGTGGTCACGTTCAGGGCCTGACCGTTGGGGGTCACGCCCTCGGTCAGGGGCGTGGTGGCCTTGGGCAGGCTGTCGTACTTGCGGAACTCGATGGTCTTGCCGCCGTTCTGGGGCACCGGGTAGTAATCCGCGAACTGGTCATGCACCAGACGCGGCTCTGCCTGGTCGATGAGACGCTTCTCATAGAAGGTCTTCATCTCCTTGGACATGGTGGCCGTGGTGTTCTGCAGGTTGTCGGCAAACAGCTGGATGTTGAAGTTCATCATACGTTTTTTCCTTTCTCTTGTCGGGTTTACAGTTCGATCTGAGCACCGTGCAGCACACGGCGCTCCAAGGCTTCGCGCTGGGCGCGGGTCATGCTGGCCACATCCGGGTGCACCGTGGCCGCACCACCGGGGCGGATGCCGTTTTCTGCGGGGCGGGCGGCCCGCTGCTGGATGCGCTGCACCACGCCCTGCTCCACGGCCTGTGCCGCACGGTGCAGGCTCTCGTCGTAGTGGGCCAGACGGTAGGCGTCCCGCATCCGCATGCCGGGCAGCTGCATCAGGCGGCGCATCTCCGGGTTCTTCAGCTCCTCCTGCAGGCGGAACTCCGGCTGGCTGCGGCGCAGGTCGGCTTCCTCAGCCGCCCAGCGGGCATGCAGCTCCCGCACCGCGTTTCGGGTCTGCAGCGGCAGGGGCGGCACCGCCGGGCGGGGCAGCTCCGGCTGGGGCGTCTCCGGTTCGGTCGGCTCCGGATCCGGTTTTGCTTCCGGCACCGGCTGCGCAGTTTTCTCCCCCGGTTCCATCGTCCCGGAGGCAACGGCCTGCCGGGCCTGTGCCGGGCTCAGGGCCGGGGCCGCAGGCGCTGCCTCTTCTGCAAACATCTGCAGGTCCATCATGCTCTGTTCGCCCCGGCGGCTCACATCCGCAAAGCGGATATTGTCCGGGTAGCGCTCGGCCAACAGGGTGAACCCCGCCTTGGCCAGCTCAAAGGCACCCTGCACCCATGCGGCACAGGGTGCGTCGGCCTGCACGGCCAGACGCGGCCCGTCCGGTTCCTCCCAGGCGTCGGCATGGGCATTTTCTTCCCCGGCCAGCAGGTACACCAGTGCCTGCATCAGGGTGCTTGCCCCGGCGCACACGATGTCCTGCCCGGCAGGGGCAAAGCCTGCATGTCCGGCAGCCTCCAGTCGGCAGCTCAGGCCCTCGGGGCCATCCAGCTCGCTGTAACATACTTTCATCATTCTTGTTTCACCTCCTTACAGTTTCACGTTCATGGCGCGGGCCGCAGCGGCCACCGGCAGACTGCCGGGCAGCACCGCACCACCGGTGCCGGTCTGCGGCGGGACCGCCTGCTGCAGCTGCACCAGCTTCTGGGCCAGTGTGCCGTTCTGCCGCACCCGCTGGCGCACTTTCTCGATGCCCTCAAAGTCCATCATTTCCAGCGCCGCCAAGGCCGCGTCGGCATTGGCGGGGTCGAAAAAGCCCAGCTGATAGCACTCCTTTGCCGTCTCGTTCTGGCTCAGGCGGCTGAAGGTGCTCTTCTTGGCCGCGCTGACCACGATGTCAAAAATGGGCTCCCGGCTGCCCAGCTCCACGCCGCCCACCTCGCGCACCGGCTGCGGGCGCAGGGCTGCCGCCGAGAAGGGCAGAAACTGGTTCTCACCGCTGGGCCCCACGATGCGGAAGATGCGCTGTTCATCATAGAACTGCCGCATCAGCTCGATCATCAGGCAGCACTGGCGGGAGAAGGCCCGGTAGGCGCTCTTGAGCATATCACGGCTCAGTTTGCTTCCGGCTTCCTGCAGGGCCGCAATGGCACTGGCTGCCGTCACACCGCCGGTGGTGCCGCCCTGGGTCATGTCGCGGTTGCCGCTGATCTCTTTCAGTTCCTCGATGCGGCTCTGACGGTAGCTCAGACTGCTGCCCTGCAGACCGGCCGTCTGCAGCGGGCGGAAGCTGTCGTCGTTCAGACGGCCCACCACATGCACGATGTCCCGGCTCAGGTCGGCCAGCTCCTCCTCGTTGACCCCGGCGGTGTCGCTGAGCACATAGCGCTGCCGGGCCGACAGCAGCACGTTCTCGTCCATGGCATGGTTCATCTGGTCGATGGCGGTCTGGCAATCCTTCATCACGTCGATGTAGCCAAAACCCGCCGGGCTGTCCTCTTCCATGAACAGCGGATCGAATACGAAGGGGTACTGCCCGTGGTCGTACAGGCCGCTTTCTGCCAGCGCCGGGTCGTTCTGGCTGGCGTACAGCACCACGCCGTTGCAGAACTTGCAGTAGTGCAGCACCATGCGCCCCGTTTCATCCAGGCGCTTGTAGTACCAGTCCACCACCACGCTCTTGGAGCTGGTGTCCTGCCCTTCATCGTGGATGTACCGGGGCACGTCCAGCACGCTGGCGGTGTGTCCTGCCAGCTGCGGGTACTGCGCGCACAGCCGGGCCGTGTCCTCAAGGCTCAGGCTGAAAAAGTCCGGCGATGCCTGAATATCCGCCACGCCCGGCTCCCAGTAGAGCATCAGCAGGTTCACGCTGCGCACCGCAATGTCGCCAATGCCGCCGCGCATTGCAGGGTCCCAGAAGATACCGGTCACGCCGGTGCCCTGTTTGAGCTTGCGCCACCAGCAGTCGCTGTACACCTGCTCGTAGTCGGCCTGTTCCAGCACCACCGGCAAAACGCTGGAAAGTGCCCGTGCGGTGTCCTCGTCATCTGCCTCTCGGGGCAGCACGTTCGGTTCCGGGTAGTTGTCCATGGCATCGGCGTGCTTGTTGGCAATGCTGTTGAACAGCCACCCGCTGGAAGGCTGGGCCTTGCCGGGCATCATGGGGTTCTGGTAGTTCTTCCAGTGGCCCATGCGGAACCACAGCTCGTTATCCACAATACGCTTGTCCAGCGCGGCCTTGCCCGCCTTGTACCGCTGCAAGGTCTGCATGGCCTCGGCCACCTGTGCTTCACCCACGGGCAAAGCTTCGTTCTCGTAATCGTCCATTGCGTTTCTCCTTTAAATTCTGTAAAATCTTGCCCGCTTGTGCAGGTTCAGCGGGTCGTCGGGCATGGGCGGCGCAGCACAGCGCACCGGCGGGCTGATAGGGTTCTCCATCAGCACATAGCGGCACTCGTCGTAAATGTGATCCTCCTGCCGGGTGTCGATGTCCTCCACGTTGCTTTCGTCGTACACAAGGTTCGGGATCGTGCGGATAAAGTGCTTGCAGGTATTGAACACCTGAAACATCGGCCTGCCGTCCGCATCAAAATTCAGCCGGTAGTGGAACTGCATCTTGCCCGCAAGCCGGGTGTTGTCGCCGGGGGACCAGCGCAGGAAGTTCGGGCTGCGCTCCATCATAGCGGCAATGCTCTCGCCGCGGCTCTCATCAAAGATGGCCGGATCGGCAATGCCGTGGATCACCCTGCCGCGCAAAAGCGGGTCGTTCTGCTCTGCCTCCCGGATGCGCCGGGCCTGTTCCACCGGGTCGATGCGCAGGCCCTCGTTCGGCCTGCCGGTGCAGCCGTACAGCTCCTTGATGCGGTACAGCCGCCCCTCCTCGTCCGCTGCGTACCACCCCACCGAGAACGGCTTGGAAAAGCCAAAGTCGAACCCGCGGTAGATCTGCCAGTGCTTCGGGATGGTGAACGGTGCGATCACATGGGTCCAGCGCTGGTCTTCGTAGCGGGCCGGGTCGTTGCGCCATTCGGTAAACACCTGCCCGGAAAAGCTGTCCCAGCTGCCATAGAGCAGCGCCTGCTTTTCCGCTTCCGGCATACTGGCAAGGCTTGCAAGGTAGCCGGGGTCGTTTGCCAGCAGGGCGGGGTTATCAAAAATGCTGGAAGGGATGAACACCCGCGCCCGCTGCAGCTTCTGTTCGGTGCCGTCCGGCAGCTTTACCGTGTATTCTTCGGTGATAGGCGTGCCGGGCGGTGCGGGCGTGATGAACCGTGCCTTCACCCACCCGTGGCCGATGCCGCCGGGATTGGTGGTGGCCCGCATGTACACCCGGGTGCCCGGGCCGGTAGGGCGGTTGCGGCTCATCATATAGCTGTACTCTTCCCACTCGAAATGGGTCAGCTCATCGAACCCGATGAAGTCGAAGGCCTTGCCCTGATAATTTGTGCGGTCCTTGGTGTACTGCATGGAACCAAAGTAGATCTTTGCCCCGCTGGGGAACACCCACACATGGCTGGTGGCGTTGTACTGCGCCGTAGGAAAAGCCCGCTTGTAGTAGGCCATGCTCTTGTCCACCAGATCACTGAGCTGGGGGTAGGTCTTGCGCAGGATGAGCCCCCGATAGTGGGGGATGTGCACCTGCCGCAGGGCCTCGATCACCAGCGCGTCACTCTTGCCGCCGCCTGCCGCGCCCCCGTACAGGGCTTCCGGTTCCGGGCGGCGCATGAACTCCGCCTGCCGGGGCTGGGGCCGCCATACGATCTCTGCATTCATACGTCCTCCACGGCTGGCAGAAGCACCACGCCGCACGCCCGGGCCTCGGCATCCGCACCCTGATCGTTCAGGGTCTTGGCCACCGCGGCCAGATCCTTCAGCACCGCCGTGGCCTCCTTGAGCCCCTTCATCAGGGTGGGGTCGGAGTCATCGGCACGCTGGGCCTTCTGCCGGGCGTTCAGCTCCTTGACCTCCTGCGCCAGCATGGTGCTCAGGGTGTCGGTGGCCTTGTGCAGGCTGGCAAGGCTCTTGTCTCTGCCCGGCTGTTTTGCTTGCGCCATCCTGTGTTCTCACATCCTTTCTGTTTGGCTTGGCACAAGGATACCAGCTTTTCGTCCCCTGCAACAGCGCGCACTTTTGCAGGGCCGTTTTGTACTTTTAGCGTCATAGAATCCCATCCGTATAAAATAATCTTTCATTTTTCATCGCAGTATCGCGCCGTGCAGAAATCTCCGTTTTTCTCCCGGATTTTTCACGCGCAGACACATCAGGTGCGTGAAGCGCCTTTTGCGCAAAAAAGCAGGCACTCCGCCCGCCCCATCCGGGGCAAAGGCAGAGTGCCTGCTTTCGTTACAGATTCAGTTTCAGTTCTGCTTACAGGGTCTCGATGCGGTCAAACAGCTGCTTGCCTGCTTCCACAGCGTCCTTGCTGCCAAAGGCCACACGGGTGGCGTTTGCCATCCGGTCTGCAAGATCTGCAGCCTGTGCCCGGACCGTTTCAGCCGTCACGTTGCACATGGCCTTGCGGTCCGCGGCCAGCATGGCATCGGTGATGCCGCAGAAGTACCGGCGGTCCAGCTCCTTGGCCTCAGCGTTGGGCTTTTTGGGCGAATCCATCTCGGACACCGCGCCCACGATGAACTCGGTCAGGTCTTTTTCGGTGTACTCCCGGCCTGCCAGCACCTCGGGGGCCTTGGCAAAGGTCTCGTAGCTCTCGGTCAGGTGGGGGTCACGGTAGGTGTACAGTCCCTCGGTCTGGGCACGGGTCAGCATTCCGGTGCCGTAAGCGCCGCCCACCTCACGGATGTTGTGCCACAGGTATTCGTAGCTCATCACGCGGGCCAGCGCCTTGCGGTCGCTGCGGCGCTCCATGGGCCATACCTGTACATCGTAGTTCACACCGCCGTCAATGATAAACGCTTCGTTCACCGGCGGTGTCAGCGGCTCCACATAGGGCTTTGCCGCAGCGCGGCCCTCGGCAGCAAAGCGGCTGTCCGGCAGCAGAGTGCGCAGCTTTGCAAGGGCATCCTCGCTGCCGTACAGGCTGACCGTCAGCTCCGCGTGCTGCAGCACCTCTGTGCGCAGGGCATCCAGCTTTTCGCCCAGTGCTGCCCAATTGCCGCGCTCCTGCACGCCGCACAAGAACTTGTAATAGCTCACACCGCTGCAGCGTTCACTCACCGCACCGTCCACCGTGTAGTGGGCACTGGCGCGGGTGGCTGCGTATACATTGCCCTGCTGGATGAACTGCTGTTCCATGTTCAACTTCTGCTGGCTCAGCACCCGTGCAAAAGCAGCTTCTGCCGCCGGGCCGGTAAGGATGGTATCATACAGCCATTCGCCGCCCAGCTCCACAGCCTTTTCCAGACTGCGTTCCAGCAGGCTCAGGCACAGGCTCAGCTTGGCATGGCAGGGTGCACCCTCCTGCCGCCCAGTCCAGATGTCCAGCTGGGTGCGGCTGTCGCCCAGCCATGTGCTGCGCAGAGTGTTCAGTTGCTGAGCGGTGTGTTCGGTGCTGTCCAGCTCGTCCAGCACATCGGTCAGCAGGTCCAGATACGGCATGTCCTCAGGCTTCACATTACCAAGGTCATAGTAGAAGTTCAGGTACAGGCTGCCTGCCGAAGGGTGATGCACCAGCTGCGCACCGGCCAGAAGTTCCCGCTCGCCTGGGGCCGTCCTTGCTCCGTCGCCAAGGTCGGCAACGGTCAGCGGGTGCTCCAGCACAAGCTTGCCGTCGGTGCGGATGGGTTCGCCCTCCTCTTTTTTAGGCAGGGTGGGCACCTGCACCACCTGCACCGGAGCCGGTGCAAACAGCTCACGCAGCAGCTCATTGAACCAGCCATCGGCCATCTTTTCCCGCAGGGAAGCAAACAGCCTGTCCGTGTGCAGCAGCAGGGCAGGGTCGCCGGTGTGCAGCCAACCGGTGGAAGCGTTGATGGCATCCAGCACGCCGTCTGGCAGGGTGCCCGGGCGCTCCAGCGATGCAAACTCTGCTGCGTTCAGCGAAGCCAACAGCAGTTCCTGCGGGATGCCCTCGGCCAGAATGCCGTCCACCGCCTTGCGCACAGCGGCAGCAAACTTGCGGGCGCTCTCCTCGGTGGCACCGCGCAGCACCAGTTCCAGCACCGGCTGCAGGGTGCTGTCGTCAAAGCCAATGTCAATATCTGCGCCCAGCTTTTCGGCCAGCAGCGCCGCCTTCAGCGGGGAGTTATTGGTGCCAAGCAGGGCATCCAGCAGGATCTCCACGCCCAGCTGACGCTCCCGGTCTGCAAAGGCACCGGTGTACCATGCCAGAGCACACTGCACCTCGTCCGGCTCCGGGTTTTCGGTATAGTAGGGCAGTTCCACGCAGGCACCCGCCTGCTCGTGCTGCATGGTCAGCTGCGGACGGCTGGTGCCCTTGGGCATTTTTGAAAGATAATCCCTGTCCAGCAGTTCCAGCTTTTCAGCCATATCCATTTTGCCATAGAGGGTAATGCAGCAGTTGTCGGCGCTGTAGTGGCGGTGATATACCCGCTTATACTTTTCATAGGTCAGCGCCGGGATGCTGGCCGGGTCGCCGCCGGAAACAAAGCCGTAGGCCGTATCCGGGAACATGGCCCGTTCCAGTGCATTTTCCAACTGAGCATCCGGTGCAGCCAGAGCGCCCTGCATCTCGTTGTACACCACTCCGCTCACGGTGCCGTCGGCACTGCGGTGCCAGCCCTCCTGCTCAAACACGCTCTTGTCCACCATGGCCAGCGGGCAGAACACCGCGTTCAGGTAGACATCCATCAGGTTTTTGAAGTCGGTCTCATTGGGCGTAGCGAACGGGTAGACCGTCTTATCCGGGAAGGTCATCGCATTCAGGAAAGATGCCATGCTGCTTTTGAGCAGCTGCAAGAACGGCGAGGTCACCGGGTATTTTTCGCTGCCTGCCAGCACCGAGTGCTCCAGAATGTGGAACACGCCGGTGTCATCGGACGGGAAGGTGCCAAAGCCGATGCCAAACGCCTTGTTGGTATCCTCATTTTCCACCAGCAGCACCGTGGCACCGCTCACATCGTGGGTAAGCACGGTCAGGGTTCCGTGCTGTTCAGGGCAGTCCTCGGTACGCACGAGGGTATAACCGGGAAATCGTTCCATTTCGTTTTCTCCTTTGTGGTTTTCAAGTCATTGCCTCTATTGTATCATTCGCCGCTCAAAAAGACAATTACCGGTTTGTTAATAATAACCAGAAGGACGATTTTCAACCATTCGCTTCCCGTACAGAGCGTTTTCGCGTAGATTGAGTTTAATGCCTTTTGTAAAAAACATTGCCGCCAGGTATGTTCTCTTTTGGTTGCAAAAGAGAACCAGAAAGGACGGCGGTGCCCGCAGGGCATGAAAGCCCCAGTGGGGCTTTTAAGCCGCAGACCGGTTTGCAAAGCAAATGCCGCGTGTTCAGCGCGGCAAGGTCTCCGCTACTTTCGAGGCGCGGGAGGCGGCGGGTTGCGGCTCCCTGCGTCTGCTTCGTGCCTTGGACGGCACTCGCATTCTGCAGGCCGCTGCCCCAACAGCTCCTCCCTGTTTCGGCCACTGGCCGCGGTCGTCGCCGTTGCAAACTAGGGGCTACACGCCCCTAGTAACCCCAAAGAAGATGGGCTCCATACAAAAAATCCAAGCCGCTCCGCTAAAGGATTTTTTGTGTTACGCCGATTTAGAGTCGCTGCGCGACAGCCGCAGGCTAACAGCAGCATATGCAGTTAATCGTTACGACCCCTACCCGTAAAAAAGTAAATCCGAAACGACCACAGTCGTTTCGGATTTACAAATTATAAAAATACTATTTCCGCTGATATTGTCAGAGCGAAGCGGAGACAATTCTAAATCGTGAGGCAAAATCCATGAACTATGAACAAACCCTGGAATACATCCACGCTGTCCAGTGGGCCGGCCACAAGCCCGGCCTGACGCGCACCCGCACCCTGCTGGCCGCACTGGGCGACCCGCACAAACAGCTCAGATTCGTGCATGTTGCAGGCACCAACGGCAAGGGCAGCACCGCCGCCATGATGGCATCCTGCCTGCAGGCCGCGGGCTATCGGGTGGGCCTGTACACCTCGCCCTTCATCAACCGCTTCAACGAGCGCATCCAGATCAACGGCGTGCAGATCCCGGATGAAGAGCTGGTGAAACTAGTGGAGCAGGTAAAGCCCGCCGCCGATGCCATGGAAGATGTGCCCACCGAGTTTGAGATCATCACGGCGCTTGGGATGCTCTATTTTGCCCAGCAGAAATGTGAGATCGTGGTGCTGGAGGTGGGCCTTGGCGGCACGCTGGATTCCACCAACGTCATTGATGCCCCGGAGTGCGCAGTCATCACGGCACTGGGTATGGATCATGTGAAGGAGCTTGGCCCCACTCTTGCGGACATTGCCGCCGCCAAGGCGGGGATCATCAAGGAAAGCTGCCCGGTGGTGAGCTACGGCGGCGTGCCGGAGGCAGATATTGTTATCCGCCGCGTCTGTGCTGAAAAGCATGCCGAGCTGACTGAGGTGGATTTCAGCAGGCTGAAATACGAGGGCGGCAGCCTTGACGCGGTGGAGTTCGACTTTGACGGCCTGACGGATGTGCACCTGCCCCTGATCGGCAGCTACCAGCCGCGAAATGCGGCGCTGGCTATCACGGCTCTGCGGGTGATGCGCACCCATGGCTGGAACATTCCGGAAAGCGCCATCCGCACCGGTCTTGAAACGGTCAGCTGGCCGGGCCGCTTTGAACTGCTGCGGCACGCGCCCGCGTTCCTGCTGGACGGCAGCCACAACGCCCACGGAATGCGTGCCACGGTGCAGAGCCTGAGAGACCGCTTCCCCGGGCAGAAGTTCGTTTTTCTGGTCAGCATCATGGCAGACAAGGATGTGGACCAGATGCTCAGCCTGCTGGCACCGCTGGCGGTGCGGTTCGTCACGGTGGCGGCGCACACGCCGCGCGCCATGCCTGCCGAAACGCTGGCAGAACACATCCGGGCCTATGGCTGCAGGGCGGAAGCGGCAGCTTCCATTGAAGCGGGCGTGGCCCGGGCGGTGGAGCTGGGCGGCGAAGGCCCGGTGTGCGCACTGGGCACGCTGTATTTCTCTGGCGATGTGCGGAAGGCGTTTGCGGAACTTGTGAAGGGCTGAAGATTTAAAATGGCTCCGCGTGCGCTGCGCCATCATCAGCGGAAAAATATTTTTATATTTGCAAATCAGGAAAATCTGCGGATTTTCCTGATTTGCTTTTTTCACGGTAAGGGCCGTAACGGCTGACGGCATCTTGCTGCT
>OGDY01002837.1_pt1 | contig 14985 bp, 14 predicted proteins | sample 1570341 | NCBI WGS metagenome assembly OGDY01 (sample SAMEA2581972, study PRJEB24529) | metagenome | biome: Human gut stool | place: China | collected 2011 | reverse complement strand
TCTTTGTTTTATCACTTATTGTTTCCTTATACCCAGGGAAACAATAAGTGATAAAACAAAGAGTGCTTATAATAAAGCTAGTGAAGTGATAAAAAAAGGAGCTAATAGTGTAAAAGAATTTTCTAAAGAAAAATTAGGAGAAGAAAATTATAATGCTATTATAGACGCTAAAGATGAACTTGTTTATTATACTAAAAATGCTTTTGATATAGTAGGTAACGTAACAAGCAATCTTTGGGAACAGGGAAAATCCAAAGTAAAAAGTTGGTATGAAAATTTTAGAAATAATTAATTAAGTAGATGAAAGTCTACTTTTTTAATTCTAAAAAAGTAACTTCCTAATATATTTATAGGGGGAGGACAAACCTATGAATATAAATAATGGACTAAGCGAAGAAGAAGTATTAGAATCAAGAGAAAAAAATGGAAGTAATATTATAACTAATAAGAAAAGAAATACCTTTTTAGAGATGTTTATACAGTCATTGGGAGATCCCATAATAAGAATTTTAATTATAGCGCTTGGTATAAAACTTGTTTTTTTAATTAAAGATTTTGATTGGTATGAAACAGTAGGTATAGTCATCGCTATATTTTTAGCGTCTTTTATTTCCACTATGTCAGAATATGGAAGTGAAAAAGCATTTGAAAAACTTCAAGAAGATGCATCAAAAATTAAGTGTAGGGTTAGAAGAAATGGGAAAATAAAAGAAATAACTATAGATGATGTGGTAGTAGGTGATATGGTTTTACTTGAAGCTGGAGATAAAGTTCCAGCAGATGGAATACTAATTGATGGTGACCTTTTAGTTGATGAATCATCTCTTAATGGTGAAACAAGAGAAATAAGAAAAGAAGCATTAAAATCTAATCAAATAGTTAGTGAAAAAAATATGGTATTTAGAGGTACAGTAATATATGGGAAATCAGGGATTATGAAAATTACCAAAGTAGGTGACAATACTTTCTATGGTAAAATAGCACAAGAATTACAAGAATCTACTCCTGATAGTCCTCTTAAAATAAGATTAAGACATCTTGCTGGAATTATAAGTAAAATTGGTTATGTAGGAGCATTCCTAGTTAGTTTATCATATCTATTTTCGATGATAGTAATTAGAAATAATTTTGATATTAATTTAATTAAAGAAACAGTAACTAATTTTCCATTAATGACAGGCTACATTTTATATGCTTTAACACTAAGTGTAACAATAATAGTAGTTGCTGTTCCAGAAGGACTTCCTATGATGATAACATTAGTTCTTTCTTCAAATATGAAAAAAATGTTAAAAAGTAATGTAATGGTAAGAAAGATGACCGGTATAGAAACGGCTGGGAGTTTAAATATATTGTTTACTGATAAAACTGGGACACTGACTAAAGGTAAAATGGAAATGCTATATTTTATGGGAAATGATTTTAAAAAATATCATAAAGAAAGTGAGTTAAAAAAGTATAGTAAATATTACTCTATTATTAAAAAGTCAATTATATATAATAACGCTAGTACTTATACTAGTGATAACAAAACTATTGTTGGAGGAAATATAACTGACCGTGCTATTTTAAAATTTATTGAATATGATAAGAATTCTAATATTAAAATTATTGATACTGTTCCATTTGATAGTAAGAATAAATATTCATTATCTCTAATTGATGATAGAGGTAAATTAGCGTTAATAAAAGGAGCGCCAGAAAAAATATTATCTAGTTGTACATATTATTATGATAATAACGGAGAGATTAAAAGATTATTAAATACTAAAAGTATAGAATTAAAATTAAAAGAGGAAACAAGTAAAGGAGCTAGAATTATAGCTTTTGCTACATCTAAAACAAAAGAATTAAGAAATTTAACTCTAGTTGGTTTCGCACTTATAAAAGATGATGTTAGAAAAGAGGCTATTGAAGGATTAAAACTTATTGATAAAGCTCATATTCAAACTGTAATGATTACAGGAGATAATAAAGATACTGCTTATGCGATAGGAAAAGAAGTTGGAATTATCAAAAACTCATCAGATATTATATTAACAAGCGAAGAGTTAAATAAACTTAATGATGAGGAATTAAAACAAATACTACCAAATTTAAGAATTGTTGCTAGATCACTTCCACAAGATAAAAGTAGATTAATAAAAATATCTCAAGAAAAAGATCTTGTTGTTGGTATGACTGGAGATGGAGTTAATGATGCTCCAGCTTTGAAAAGGGCAGATGTAGGATTTTCAATGGGAAGTGGAACAGAAGTTGCCAAAGAAGCTAGTGATATTATTATTTTAGATGATAACTTATATTCTATATCACAAGCTATTTTATTTGGACGTACTATTTTTAAAAGTATTAGAAAATTTATTATTTTTCAATTAACGGTAAATATTTGCGCAGTTAGTTTATCAATTATAGGGCCATTTATTGGTATCGAGACTCCTGTTACAGTTATACAAATGTTGTGGATAAATATGGTTATGGATACATTTGCAGGTCTGGCTTTTTCATTTGAACCACCATTAAAGGAATATATGGATGAATATCCAAAAGATAAAAATGAACCGATAATTAATAAATATATGTGGCATGAGATAATTTTTACGGGAGCTTACTCATCATTACTTTGTATATTATTTTTAAAACTTCCTATTATTTCAGCAATTTTTAGAGATGGTGATAATAATAAATATTTGATGAGTGCTTTTTTTGGTCTCTTTATTTTTATTGGAATATTTAACTGCTTCAATGCTCGTACACATCGTTTAAATTTATTCGCACATCTTTATAAAAATAAACCATTTATTGCTGTTATATCATTTATTGTGTTAGTACAAATTCTTTTAATTTATTATGGTGGAAATCTTTTTAGAACAGTAGGTTTAAATTTTAAAGAATTTCAATTTATGATTTTATTAGCTTTTTCAGTAATACCTGTGGATTGGTTTAGAAAAATTTATTTAAGAACAAAAGGGATTAAAGGCGGAGTATAGCCTTTTTTAGTTGCAATAATTGGTAAAATATGGTAACATTTAAAGTAGCTGGTTTGCTAAACGTGAACAAAAAGAGATGATAAAATGATTAACTTTATTATATGTGACGACAATGAAAGGATAATAACGGATATTAAAAATATAATTGATTCATTTATGATGAAAAATAAAACGGAATATAGAACCCATTTGTTTAATGATTTAGATGACGAATTTATGAAAATTGTAAAAGAACCCTTATCTTTTAAAGTATATATTTTAGATATTGAAACACCATCAAGATCAGGTATTGATGTAGCACGTATTATAAGAAAAAAAGACGTAGATAGTGTGATTATTTTTATAACGAGTCATGAAGAATTGGGATTAACATTACTAAAAAATGAAATAATGTTTTTGTCTTTTTTAAACAAATTTGATAATTATGAGGAAAGATTAATAACTTCTATCAAAAAATCGTTGGAAGTTTTAAAACGTAAAAATATTATTAGATTTGAAGAGAGAGGCGTTTTATATACTATTGCTATGAATGATATTTTATATATTACTAGAGATAGTGTTGAAAGAAAATGTATTATAAAAACTGACTACGCGGAAATTAAAACTTATAAACCTTTATCTAGCATTAAAAAATTACTTGATAATAGATTTATACAAACACATAGAGCTTGTTTAGTAAATAAAGAAAGAGTAGCTAAGATAGATAAAATTAGAAAAACGATATTATTTGATAATGGTACAGTTGTAAGATTATTATCAGAAAAATATAGAAAAGGAGTAAGTGAGAAGTAGTATGGGAATTTTTAGTATTAATAACATTATTGGAGCGTTGATTAATTCTTTTGCTTATATTTTTATTTGGTCAAGGCTTTTGGATAAAAAAATTGATTTTAAAGATTATAAATATTATATTGTGCAAGTATTGTTTGCATTTTTGATGTTATTAAATTTTCTTTTAGAGTATTAGTAATAGTAGTTATAATGACTATATTTTGTTATTTTTTATTTAAGTGTAATTATAGAATTAGTTTTATAACTTCGATTTTTTCTCAATTAACAATGATGATATCAGAATTAATTTTTGCTATTTTGGCAGTGGTTGTATTAAAAATAGATAGTAATTTTATTGTTTCAAACTTGGTTGGAAAATTAATAGCCAATACTTTTATATCAATAATTGCTATTATGGCTTGCAACATTAAAATTATTCAAAATCTTTATAATAAAATAGTTTCATCAATAACAGAAATAAAGATTAATTCTTTTGTGATAATTATATTAGCAACCATAATAACAATCAACTTTAATTTTTTATCTGTTTACTATCATTATCCACTATTAAGTATAATAATTGGTAATATTGCTATTTCAGTAATTTATATTTTTATATATTATAAATATTTAATTGCCGAAACAAATTATTCTAAAATTAATGATAAATATAATAATACATTAAACAGTTTGAAAGAATATGAGGAAATTTTAGATGTCTATAGGGTATCCAATCATGAAAATAAAAATCAATTACTAATGATTAGAAACATGATTATAAAAAAGGAAAAAGATATTCCAGAATATATTGATAAGATAATTGATAATAAAATAAAAGATGATGAAAAATTAATGTTTGATACTAACAAAATACCAGCTGGCGGATTAAGGGCGGTTATATATAGTAAGTTATTGGTTATGAAAGATGAGAAAATTGACTTCAATTTGATTGTTGATAGAAAAGTTCGAACTGTTGATCTTATTGAACTCGGGGAATCTTTAATGTTTGATGTATGTCGTATTACAGGAGTTTTCTTAGATAATGCAATAGAAGAAGTTAAGAATAAAGAAGACAAAAGAATCTTTATTGAATTGTTTACAGATGAAGATAAACTCTGTATAAAAATTTCTAATAATTTTAAAGGATCAATAAATATAGAAAAAATATATGAAAAAGGATATACAACTAAATCTGAAGGACATGGATATGGATTAGCCTTGGTTAAAGAAATAGTGGATAAAAATAGTAAATTAACTAATTTGACAAGTGTTGAAAATGACATTTTCACACAATTGTTAGAAATTAAAGTAAAATAAAAATACTAGGTTAACGAGCTAGTATTTTTATTTTATTTATTTAATTAAACTTTTTGGACATTCAGGTTCATCAATTATCCAACCAAAGCAAGCTTGACTTCCTGCTCCAGCAGCACCAAATCCTAAAGCAGCTAAAATAGATGCAAATAATTTCATTTAAAGCCCTCCTTTCTTTTTATTTTAAACCTTTATAGATTTAATCAAATTTAAAATTTTTATAATTGTTATATGGCAATTTAAATATTTTATAAATTAAAGGGCTTGTTAAAAAGCATTGAATAATTAATGAAAATAATAAACAATTTGTTATAAAAGTATTATTTATAAACATAGATAACTCAGTATATATAATTGCTATAATTACCGAAGAATATTTAAAAAACAATCTTCTATTTTTATTAATTATTGGTCTTTTATGCGTATCAGCAGGACTGTTTTTATACATCATTATAATAGATATAATTCCGATGATAGACTTGATATATGTTGATATTACCAAATATCTAGATATAAAAGGTAAACCAATAAATATTGTTGTAGAACTAATTAAACATATCCAACTTTTTGTAGCATGTAATCCAAACGATACAGCTCTAATTGGAATGTATATAATGGTAAAAATTATAACTTCTTTAAATATTCCTAATATAATAGATAAAATTAAGATTACAATTAATTTACTGATAAGAAGATAAATGCCAACTAATCCGTATTTTAATTCCTCTTGTTTGATTTTATCATAGTTATTATATTTTAAAATATAATTCATCGTATTATTTATAATATAATTCTTCATATTTTTTCTCCTACTACGTTTATAGTTTATCAAAAAAATTATTGTTAAATTGAAAATTTGTTTTAGATGCAAGTTTTGAAGAATTATATGTATAAAAAGACAAAAAAATTGCAAATATTATAGTTTTAGACACAAAAATGGCGGTTTAAGACAAATATAATTATATAAATATAAAAAGTATTACAATTTTAATTGTTCTGCCTAAAACATACTAGTAATATAATGCAAATTTTGTCGAATTAAGTCGTCCTAAATTTGTTGAAAATAGCTCATATTCACGGTATATTTATATTGTAGCAGTAAATAGAAGGGAGATTTAAATATGCGTGGTAAAGTAAAATGGTTTAATAACGATAAAGGCTATGGTTTTATTGAACACAATGAAGGTGGCGAAGATATTTTTGTTCACTATTCTTCTATTTTATCTGAAGGCTATAAAACACTTGTTGAAGGTCAATACGTTGAGTTTGAACTAGTAAGAACTGATAAAGGTCTTCAAGCAAAAAATGTAGTAGAAATTAAAACAGCTTTAGTGTAAACAAAGCTGTTTTCTTTCTATGAAAAAAAGAGATGTTGTGGTATAATATAAATGGGAGGATGAGAATATGAAATTTAATATTCGAGGAAAAAATGTGGATGTAACACCAGCAATTAAAAGTTACATTGAAGAAAAGATTGGAAGGTTAGATAAATATTTAGAATCTCCAAGTGATGTTTCTGCTAGTATTGTTGTTAAGGTTAGAGGTAAAGAACAAATTATTGAAGTTACTATACCAGTAAATAAAATAATACTACGTGGAGAAGAATCACATGATGATTTATATGCAGCAATAGATTTAGTTTCTGATAAAATTGAAAGACAAATCAGAAAAAATAAAACTAAACTAAAAAAACGTAAAGAAAAAAATAACTTTATTGATTTCAATTATGAATTTGAAGTTAATAAAGATGAAGAAAAAGATGAAAAGATTGTAAAAAGAAAAGCAATTGAAATGAAACCAATGAATGAAGAAGAAGCTTTATTACAAATGGATTTATTAGGACATGAATTCTTTGTATTTAAAAATACAGATTCTGAATGTGTTTCTATCTTATATAAGAGAAAAGATGGAAATTATGGTATTATAGATACAAAATAAAAGTATGAGTGATCATACTTTTTTTGTTAGATAATTTTTTATATATTCATTATAAGCTTTGTTTTCAAGTGTTACATTAAAACTTTTAAATTTAAAATCTTTATTTTTTTGCAGTATTAGTTTTTTACATATTAACTCTAATAGTTCTGAATTTCTTACTAAAATAGGTCCAATCATATATGTTCCATAAAAGTTTTTGTAGTTAATTCCTTCAATATTTGAATTAACATTCGAACCAATACCTTTACTTAATTCAAACCAAGGATTTTTTAACTTAGTTATAATAGAATTTTGATTTTGAAATCCAATTACTTCTTTTTTTAATCTATTACATGTTGCTACAGTCTCTCCAACAAGTCTTAATTCAGTTTCTTCACTTTCAAAATCAAATATATTTAAAGCTTTAATATTTTTACCATTTAATGGTTTTATACTTTTTCCAAACAATTCTAACGCATTTCCGGTAGCAATAACAAATTTATCATCATCAATAAATCTTTTTATATTTTTTTGATATTTAGTTAAATCTTTAAGAACAATTTTTTGATTATCGTATGTTCCAGGCCCTAAATATATTAAATCATATTTATCAAAATCAATATTATCGCCAATTGTTAAAAAATCAACAATCGTTTTTATACCTTGATTCTCTAGTTGATACTTAATGGCTTTGATATTTCCGTTATCACCATATAAATTCATTAAATCATAATATAAATGTGCAATTCTAATCATTATAAATCCTCCTTCATATTGTTGGTAAAAGGATCAATCAAATCAAAGTTTAATATAGCATATATGTTTTCTTTTGTTTTCTTTTTAAGATAATATGTGGCATCTTCAACATTTTCAAAACATACTATTTTTTTTGTATCGATGTTAGCTAGTTTTAATCGTACCGCAATATCATATTGTTCTGGTCCGATGCAAACTACTTTTTCTATTTTATGTTTACTTAAAAGTTCAAAATTAATATCATATAGCCATGATAGATCGTTAAAATTATATCTTCTGCTTATTTCTCTCCATCCTATAACAATTGTTTTACAGTTTTTATCACGATCAACAAATAATAATGATTGATTAAAAGTGGTACTATTTTCATTTTTATTATTTAAAGTATAAACAATTCGATTATTTTCTTCAAAAGAATTAAAGTGTTTAGCTTTTTCCACTGATTCATTTAAACGGTTAACAACATCTTCTTTATCATTGTTTAAGGAAATTAATGTTGTATAAGCTGCCAAAACATTATATATAGCAAATAACATTCCGAAAGGAATATTTAAAACAGTCTTGTCATTTAAAATAATACTATTATTTTCATAATTTATTTTTGTTACACTAATATCATTGTTAGGATGAACAAAGTCACAGTTTTCACATCTATAACCACCAATATTTTCAAAGTGATAAAAATCATATGTTAATTTATGATTGCATTTTGGACAATAAGTTAAGTTTAAGTTTTCAAATTTAGATTTATTTGTACTATATTTATTTTTTTCAATTCCATAATAAGTAACTTTATTTTTTTCACCAATAATAAATTTTTGTAAATAAGGATCATCAGCATTTAAAATTAAATGCATATTAGGTGTTATAGCTTTTTTAATTTCTTTAAAAACCATATCAAAATTTCCTTGTCTTGGTGGTTGATCTCTAGTAATATTTGTTATTACAACAGTTTGAGGTTTAATGGCTGGGAAAACATATTTAGTATATCTTTCATCAACTTCGACAATAACAACATCACTTTTAATTTTTCCTGATAAAGAACTATTTTCTATTAAAGTTGTAAGTATTCCAAGATTTAAGTTAGATCCAGAACTATTATGGCAAACTGTGTAACCCATCTTTCTATAAGTTGTTGTAAGCATGTTTGTAATACTACCTTTACCAGAACTTCCTGTAACAGCAATTACTGTTTTAGGCATTTTGAATTTATGCAATATATTTTTATCAATTTTTGTTGCAATATTCCCTGGCAAAACAGAACCTCTTTTTACAATTTTACCTAAAAAAATTAGTATTTTTCCCATTGCGATAGCACATACTTTTTTCATAACTACACCTCTTTTTAATTATAACACATATATTTTATTTCTGCTTATATACTTTATTAGAAGGCACTAATTTTTTCTAGTTTTGTCGAATAACATTAATTAAAAAAAATTGGTGTTATAGTAGTAGAGGAGATGATTTTATGAACCAAATGGAAATGGCGTCTAGTGATGATACTTTATTTATTAGTATGAGTGGAATTTATAATTCGAAAAATATAAGCAAATTAAAAAGAAAAATGTATCATGTAATTAATCAATACGGAATTAATAATGTTGTTATAGATAGAAAGAATATTTCTAAAATTGATAATAGTGCATTTTATGATATGTTAGATGATTATGATACTAGGTATGGAGGAAACTTAAAAGTTGAAGAATAATTAAGGAAATAATAGAAAAAACTATTATTTTTTTTTAATTTTTGATAAAATAGATATGTATATACAAGAAAGGATTGAGCACATGAAATTTTTAAAAAAAATATTTGATCATGAATACAAAGAATTGGAACGTTTTACTGCTTTATCAGAAGAAGTTCTTGCTTTAGATGAAGAAATGAGCAAATTAAGTGATGAAGAATTAAAAGGAAAAACTGATGAATTTAAAAATAGATTAAAAAATGGAGAAACTTTAGAAGATATTAAAATTGAAGCTTTTGCTGTTGCTAGAGAAGCGGCATTCCGTGTTATTGGAGAAAAGCCATATAAAGTTCAAGTTATTGGTGGTTTTGCTATTCATTACGGAAATATAGCTGAAATGAAAACAGGAGAAGGTAAAACATTAACTTCTACTATGCCAGCCTACCTAAATGCTTTAAGTGGTGAAGGTGTTCATATTATTACTGTTAATGAATACTTAGCAGGGCGTGATGCAGAGTGGATGGGAAGTATATATAGATTTCTTGGATTAACTGTTGGGGTTAATTACCGTGATCTAACACCGTCAGAGAAAAAGGAAGCATACAATTGTGATATTTTATATTCAACTAATAATGAGATTGGTTTTGATTATCTGAGAGATAATATGGTTGTAAAAGCTGAAGATAGAGTTGCTAGACCATTTAACTTCGCCATTGTCGATGAAGTTGACTCAGTATTAATCGATGAAGCTAGAACACCACTTATTATTTCAGGCGGAAGTATGCAATCATTAAATTTATATAAAGAAACAGATCATTTTGCTAAATCATTAAAAGAAAATGATGGATATTTATATGATGAAAAAACAAAAAGTGTTACTTTAGATGACAAGGGCGTAGAACGTGCAGAAAAGGCTTTTGGTATTGATAACCTTTATGATATTAAGCATACATCATTAGTACACTTTATAAATCAAGCCTTACGTGCTAATTATGCTATGAAAAGAGATTTTGATTACGTAGTTCAAGATGGAAAAGTTGTTATTGTTGATCCATTTACTGGAAGATTAATGCAAGGAAGAAATTATTCTGATGGTCTTCATCAAGCCATTGAAGCTAAAGAAGGAGTAGAGATTCAACAAGAAACAAAGACTTTAGCAACTATTACTTTCCAAAACTTATTTAGAATGTATAAAAAACTTGCCGGAATGACAGGTACAGCCAAAACGGAAGAAGAAGAATTTAGAGATATATATAATATGTATGTTATTCAAATTCCTACTAATAAACCGGTTATAAGAGAAGATTGTTCTGATTTAATATTCCCAACTAAAGCAGGTAAATATAAAGCTATAGTTAAAGAAATAAAAGAAAGACATGCTAAAGGTCAACCAATTTTAGTTGGTACTGTGGCGGTAGAAACTAGTGAATTAATTAGTTCTATGTTAAAAAAAGAAGGAATTAAACACGAAGTGTTAAATGCTAAAAACCATGCTCGTGAAGCTGAAATTATTGCTAAAGCTGGTGAAAAAGGATCTGTTACAATTGCTACTAACATGGCTGGACGTGGTACTGACATTAAATTATCAGATGAGGTTAAAGCTTTAGGTGGATTATGTGTTATTGGAACAGAAAGACATGAATCTAGAAGAATTGACAATCAGTTACGTGGTCGTTCAGGACGTCAAGGAGATCCAGGATTCTCACAATTCTGTGTATCTTTTGAAGATGATTTAATGGTTAGATTTGGTACTGATCGAGCAAAAACATTACTTCAAAGTGTTGGGTTTGATGGAGATGTATCAATTCGAAATGGAATGTTATCAAAATCTGTTGAGTCTGCTCAAAAGAGAATTGAAGGAAACAACTATGATATAAGAAAGACATTACTTCAATACGATGATGTTATAAACCAACAAAGAGAAATTGTTTATGAAAAAAGAAATAATATTCTTGATAAAAAAGATATTCATGATGATATATTAGAAAGTTTCCACAATTTTGTGTATGCTTTAGTATTTGATCACTTACAAGAAAGCGATAATTTAACAGAAAAAGACCTTAGTGAAATATTAGAAGTAACAAATGAATTAGTAAAAAATAAAATAGATGCAAAAGATATTAGCGATAAAAATCCAGATGAAATTTCAGATTACATTTATAGTAATTTAGTAAAAGAGTACGAAGCTAAAATTAAAGATGTACCAAAAGAAATAATTCAAGAATTTGAAAAAGCTATATCTTTAAGAATTATAGATACACATTGGATGGAACATATTAACACTATGTCATTATTAAGAGAGGGAATTCATTTAAGAAGTTATGCTCAAGAGAATCCATTACGTGCTTATACAAATGAAGGATATGAATTATTTGAAAGCTTCCTTGATTTAATTGATAAAGAAATTACTTTCTATTTAATTAAAGCTGAAATCAGACAAAATGTTGAAAGAAAACAAGTAAGCAAAGGTGAAGCTGTTAGAGATACTAACAAAGAAAAGAAAAGTCAACCTAAAAAGGTTAATAAGATAGGTCGCAACCAATTATGCCCATGTGGAAGTGGGAAAAAGTACAAACAATGTTGTGGTAAATAGCTTATAAAATAAGGCTTTCCAGAGATTTGGGAGGACAAAAAAATCTTGAAATTTGTCATCTGTCATCCATTTGTCATCCAAAAATAAAAAAGATGACAAAGATGACTTATGGGAGTTAGTATCTAATGCTAACTCTTTTTCATTTGCTGATATTAGGGAGGAAAAATTATGATTAATATCAGAAAAAGAGGAAAAGTCTATCAATATTCATTTGAAATTGCGAAAGTTGATGGAAAAAGACGACAAATAACAAAGTCAGGATTTGCTACAAAGTCAGAAGCACAGAAAGCAGGAGTTATAGCATATAATGAATATATGAATAACGGAAAAATATTTAATTCAAGTAATATGTCTTATGCGGATTACTTAGAGTATTGGATTAGCACATATGCAAATTTGAATTTAAAATATTCCACAATAGTAACTTATTACAATATAATAAAGATTCATTTAAAACCAAGAATTGGTCATTATATGTTATCTCAAATTGACTCAAGATTATTACAGGAAACTATTAATAAAATTTATGTAGATAATTCATTTTCAAAAAATTATATTGCAAGTATATTAAAAGTAATAAAGGGTTCTTTTAAATATGCATGTTATTCTTTAAATCTTATCAATGAAAATCCAGCAGAAAGAGTTCATGCACCAAGAATGAATAAAATTGATAAGGATCCAGTTCATATATTTACACAAGAAGAAATAGAAAAAATATTAGACAGATTTAAGGATTCTCATTCAATATATTACTCATTTTTAACTGCATTTTATACAGGAATGAGAATATCAGAAGTTTATGCATTGACATGGGATTGTGTAGATTTTGATAAGAAAACAATTACTATTAATAAAAATATAGTAAAAAGAAACCAATATGGGATGCCAAAACGAAAGAACATTACAAAAGGACATTCAGTAGGTGTATGGTATTATGGTGATTGTAAAAATCCACAAAGTAAAAGAACAATTTCAGTGGGTGATACACTTTTAAATGCCTTAAAAGATTATAAAAAAGAGCAAGAAGAAAATATCAAATTTTATGGAGATTCCTATTTAAAATATTATGAAAAGACTGTTATAAATGAAGTTACTAATAAAGAGGAAACAAAATTGTTAGATGCAAAGGTAGAATTACAAGTAGCATTACCTGAGGCAAAATTAGTATTTGTAAAAGATAATGGACAATTCTTAGGAACTGATACTGATAAGTATGCATTTAAAGTAATTCATTATGAATTAGGAATACCTAGTAGATTTCATGATTTTAGAGATACACATGCTACTAGATTAATTGAAAGTGGTGCTGATATAAAAGCTGTATCTAAAAGATTAGGACATTCTACAATACAAACAACATATAATATTTATGTAAAGGTAACAAATAAGATGGAAACTGATACAGTAGATAAATTTGAAAATTTTGCAGAAAATATAGAAATACCAAAAGTAATTGATAAACCATATTTAACATAGTATGTTGAACTGAATAATAATCAGTTCTTTTTTTATGTGTGTTTACTTTGTCATGTAGAGATAGCATGGCAGATTAGAAAGGAGGAAATATGATGAATGATTGCAAGGTTTTAGCAGTTGCTAATCAAAAAGGTGGAGTAGGAAAAACAACTACAACATTTAGTTTAGGAGTAGCATTATCAAAAATGGGTAAAAAGGTTTTATTGATTGATGCAGATCCACAAGGAGATTTAACAAGTTACATGGGTTGGTATAATCAAGATGAATTACAATATACAATATCTGATTTGATGGAGCAGGAGATAAATGATATTCCAATAGATAGTAAAAATGCGATATTGCATCATGAAGAAAATGTTGATTTAATTCCCTCTAATTTAGATTTCTCTGTTATGGAAATGCGATTAATAAATGCAATGAATAGAGAACAAATTATGAAAAGGTGTATAGAAAATCTAAAAAAAGATTATGATTATATAATAATAGATTGTATGCCAAGTTTAGGAATGATAACTGTAAATGCATTAACAAGTGCAGATAAAGTTATAATACCAGTTCAAACTCAATATTTAGCAGTAAAGAATATGGGACATTTATTAAAAACGATATCTAATGTAAAAAAGCATTTAAATCATAAATTAGATATAGGTGGAGTATTACTAACATTAGTAGATAAAAGAACTAATTTATCAAGAGAAACTAAACAAGAGTTACAGGAAAACTATGGCAGTATTGTAAAGATATTTGAAACACAAATACCTATTGCAGTAAAAACAGCAGAGTCAACATCACAGGGTAAGAGTATTTTTAGTTATGATAAGAATAGCAAAGTTGCAGAAGCATATTCATCATTTGCAAGAGAAGTGGAAAATGGAAGAACAAAAGAAAAAAATGCAACTACCAAAGATTACGAGAGATGAGTTTTTTACTACGCAAGAAGAAAGAGATTTAAGGAGTAAAGAGCATGTTGAAAATTTAAAAATAAGTGATATAGCAGATTTTCCTAATCATCCATTTAAAGTTATAGTAGATGATGAAATGAGAGAAATGTCAAAGAGTATTGAAGAATATGGAGTATTAGTTCCAGTTTTAGTTAGACCAAAACAATATGGTAAGTATGAAATGATTTCAGGACATAGAAGAAAGAAAGCAAGTGAACTAGCAAATAAAGATTCAATACCTTGTATTATTAGAGAACTTACAGATGATGAAGCAACTATAATTATGGTTGATAGTAATATGCAAAGGGAACATATTCTACCAAGTGAGAAGGCATTTGCATATAAACTTAAACTTGAAGCATTAAATAGCCAAGGAAAAAGAAATGATTTAACTTTGTCGCCAATGGATACAAAGTTAGATAGTGCAGAAAAACTTGGAAAAGAATTTGATGATAGTAGAGCAACAGTTTTTAGATATATAAGACTAACCGAACTAATACCTAAAATATTATGCATAGTCTTCCATTTTCTTTTAGGACA
>OGDY01002823.1_pt1 | contig 15035 bp, 9 predicted proteins | sample 1570341 | NCBI WGS metagenome assembly OGDY01 (sample SAMEA2581972, study PRJEB24529) | metagenome | biome: Human gut stool | place: China | collected 2011 | reverse complement strand
TCTATAACCTGGAAATGATATTTGCGCTTGCCTTTCAGATTAATACTTATCCGGCCCAACAATTACGTGAGTATATAATAAGCAGACTGTTCCAATCTGAAAAGTCAATGATTATCTGCATAATGAATGGTAATCATAAATCATATCTAAAATGCTGATAAATATTGATTTCAGTGTTTCATGCGGATAATAAGACGCAAATTTTGCAGTTAATTATCCGCGAAACTCTCTTAAATTAGTATTATATAAAGTTTATCGTGATAAATCATTACCTTTGGAAGTAAATATTAAAAATATGATTGAACCTTTCAAAGATTATGGAGATTTTGTAAACCATAAAAACGAACGAATTATCTGTTTCAATATAAGCAGAACATATTTGGGTTGTGAACGTCCGAATTTATATGAATGTACCCGCAAATATTGGAGATTAAATGGTCAACGAGCCAAGAAAGCAGATTTAGTTTTTGCAATTTGTTGTGGTTATATTGTTGGAATCTTCAAGCCGCATCACTGGTTTCCTACCCAATGTGAGAAATACAAAGGACGATGGGAGTTTGAAGGAGAACAAATATTTGATTCTCCTTACCAGAATCAAGATATATCAAAAATCGTACGTAACAGACAAAATCCTGTGATGTATATAAACATGTAGTTATATGACAGCAAATTCTGATTTAATAATATATCAAGAAAACGAACTTTACGGCCTGAAAGATTGTAATGACAATGTCATTATTTCTCCTCAATATAAGGAAATGTATCCATTCAGTTGTGGTTTAGCTCTCGTCAAAAACAATAAGTCCCAACTTGGTTACATAAATAAAGAAAATAAACTCATAGTACCGTTTGATTTATATTCTTGGTGTGACCCACAATTCGTTTGTGGATATGCTCGGGTTGTACGCTATAATACAATAAGCGGGAAAGACGAATGGGGAATTATAGATACAGATGGTAATGTCATTGTACCTATAAAATATGATAAGATATGGTCTCTTAATGAAAGTTATCTACATTCGGTTAAAGCTTTCATTGAAAATAAAGAGGTTCTTATAAATCTTTGTATATTTCCTAAACGTGTTGTTTTTAGCGGTTTAAAGTATATAGCAACATATACGATAGAAAATTTCAAAGCTATTTTTAATTGTACACGTATAGATGTAAAGGTAAATCCAAAGACAGAAGAACTATTTTTCTCTTACGGGTGCCACACTGGGTATGTTGCATTAAAATGGAAGCCAATCGCGCCAGTTATATCAGTAGTTATTAATAGTGCCGGTTCTCTCTTTTTGCTTCTACATGAAAAAAAAGATACGGGAAAAACAAACTTTGAAAAAAGTATTTATAAAAGACACAGGGAAAAATCATCTAAACAACTTTCTAATACAACTTCTTGGGAGTATGAAAAAGAAAATACAATAGATTCAGACAGTTGGAGTGACCCATACGGAGACGAACGGGCATATTATGATGGTTGGTCTAGAGAAGATGTCGAGTCTGGATTAGCTGATGCATACGAATAATTCATTTCTGAAAAAATAAATCAAAAGAAACTTTAATCTATAAATTATTTAAGGTTTACAAAGTAAAATCACAAGAGTTAGTCAAGCATATCTAAAATGCTGATAAATATTGATTTCACTATTTCATGTGGATAATAAGCCGCAAAATTTGCGGTTAATTATCCGCAAAACCGTATATTTGCAGAAAACAGTGATGCCTATGTATATACATGAACATAAAGAATGGCCTTCTTTTTCGTGGAACAAGGAACTTGTCAGTGAGAAGCTGAACAAGGTAAACAAAGCTGTCGGTTATCTGATGGGACGCCTTAGTGTAATCGGTTTTAACGACAAGATGTCTGCCGTAGTTGAATCCATATCTCATGACATCATTGCATCATCAGAAATTGAAGGAGTGGAATTGAACAATGAGCAGGTACGTTCATCTGTAGCCCGCAAACTTGGAGTACAACTACCGAATCCGACCGAATCCTCACGATATATAGACGGAGTAGTGGAAATGGCACTTGATGCAACTGTCAATTTCAACAGTCCGCTTACCCATGAAAGACTCTTTGGCTGGCACAACTGCCTGTTTCCTACCGGATGGAGCGGTCCAACGAAAATAGATGTAGCCCGATACCGCAGTGGAGAGATGAAAGTTATTTCTGGAATGTTCGGTCGGGAAAAGGTACATTATGTAGCGCCTGCTCCTGAAAGAATAGACAAAGAAATGAATCGGTTTCTGGACTGGTTCAATTCAGATGTACATAACGGCTATGTCAAATCGGCGATAGCCCATTTGTGGTTTGTCTGTATCCATCCTTTCGATGACGGAAACGGACGAATCGGACGAGCCATTGCTGATATGGCACTTTCACAGGCTGAAGACTCAAAGATGCGTTTCTTCAGTATCTCCCATCAGATAAATAAGGATAAAAAACAGTATTACGACATATTGGAGAAAACGCAGAAGGGAGATTGTGAAATTACTGAATGGATTATCTGGTATCTTGACTGCCTGCTCCGTTCCGTCGAGCAATCCGACGAAACATTGTCGAATGTTCTTAACAAGGCCATATTCTGGCAAACCCATGCCGAAACAGCCCTGTCCGAACGACAACGTGAAGTCTTGAATTTATATTTGGACGGTTATCCCGGCAAACTGACGGCTAAAAACTGGGCAAAACGTGTAAAGGTATCACCGGATACAGCAGCACGCGATATAAAAGATCTGGTAGAAAAGGGTATTCTGATACCCCAGCAGGGGCGGGTTCGTGACGTATTCTACGGAATCCGGTGTAGTGAGTCTATCCTTGTCATCCCCATGCCTGAAGATTTATAACCCGAACTAAAGAATATTAATACTATTTTTAAGTGTCATCATTCCTTTTTAAATCTCTAACCCATTAACAAGACGATTATAAAAACACGAAATTTATTTCTCTAAACTTGAAAGGATTCATATATTTGCCACCTAACAGACAAATACAAGCAACGCCACAAAACTTAAAAGAATTTATAAATCTTAACTCTAACAAAAACCGACATCCATGAAGCATATTAATCTCCAATCCGTCATTGAAGCTTATAGAAATCTAGAATCTTCATTGTTCCAGAAATTAATGAATAGCTACGGAATCATTGTAGGAGGATTAAATGGCATTAAAGATTATGAACTTGATGGCATAGAAGGACTGATAAACAATATATTTAAACATACAGCCGACATTACGGTCACCAGCAATTACTATCTAGGCTACTCAATTCCTCAGATAGGAAAAGAATTCGACTTACTCCGTTTTGGCACCAACTACCTAGTCAACATTGAAATAAAAACAAAAAGTTCACCAGAAAAGATACTAAAGCAACAAGTAAAAAATAAATATTATCTCAGTTTCCTAGAAAAAGAAACTCATATTTATACTTATGTATTAAATGAGAACAAATTATACAAACTCATGATAGACAAAAGTGGGCCTATTACCAGAGAAATCGACTTTCATGAGCTATGCGATGATTTATCATCACAGAAAATTATGTACCTGAATCACATTGATGAGGTATTCGAACCTTCTAATTATCTGATTTCTCCATTCAATTCTACTGACAGATTCATAAACGAAGAATATTTTCTCACTATACAACAAGAAGAAATATGCAAAGCCATACAAAAGCAATTAGCCGATAAAACCACAAACTTCATCGCACTTACAGGAGGAGCAGGTACAGGCAAGACACTCTTAACTTATCATATCGCCAAAAAAGCAATTCAAGTTGGTCATGAAGTACTTATATTGCACTGTGCCCAACTTAATGCAGGTCATGAACTATTAAAAAATAAATACAAATGGCATATACATATGCCTAGATATGCTCCCAGTTTTTCTGATTATGATTTAGTTATCATCGATGAAGCTCAACGTATGCGACCAGAGCAGTTTAATAAATATACGGAAGAAATAGGTACATTAAATATAAAATGCATATTTTCCTACGATGAAAAGCAATATTTGAGCGACAACGAAAAAGAATATAATTTAAAAAAAAGGATTGAAGAAGAACTATCATGCACTCCATACATATTGACAAACAAAATACGGACAAACAAAGAAATTGCGTTTTTTATAAAACAACTTTTCGATTCTCAAACAAATATTCCAGGCATTACATATCCACACATTGAGCTTACATATTGTAAAGACTACTTTTCTGCAAAAATATTGCTACAAACTCTGCTAAATGAAGGATGGGAAATTCCTAGTTATACACCTGGAACACGTTCTATTTTCGATTATGAAAAATACTTTCCCAGTAACAAAATGTGTGCACATTCTGTGATAGGGCAGGAATTTAACAATGTGGCCATTGTAATTGATGAACATTTCAAATATACAAAAAACGGAAAGCTAACGGCCAGTAACCAATATTATTCACAAAGGCAAATGTTATACCAAATTATTACTCGAGCCCGAAAAAGACTTCATATCATTGTGGTCAACAATGCTTCTATGCTAGCACGATGTATAGAGATTCTTAATAAATAATGTACTAAAAACAGGCCAACCTCAAAATCGAGATTAGCCTGTCTTTTTTAATTTTATCGTCCTCCTGCCGGAAGATTCTTCAAGAAATAATCTGTCATAGACTTGCGAAGGTGATACGTGGTGCCTTCCCGCTCACTGATGGAATGTGAACGCATGGGATAGGACAGCTGATAAAATACCTTACCGTGTTTCACCAGCTCATTCACCAGCATCTCACAACTCTGGTAATGCACATTGTCGTCACCCGTACCATGAATAAGCAGCAGGTTACCTTTCAGCCCCTCTACGTATGTAATAGGAGAACCCTTACGATAACCTTCCGGATTTGCCTGCGGTGTATTCATGTAACGTTCCTGATAAATCGTGTCATACAACCGCTGGTCGGATACGAAGGCAATGGCAATACCCGTACAGAATACATCCGGATAGCGGAACATACAATTCAATGTCTGGCTGCCTCCTCCGCTCCAGCCTGTAATACCGATACGGGAAGTATCAATGAATGAATACTGACGGGCCAAGTCCAGAATTCCTTGCGCCTGGTCTTGCGAAGCAAAAGTTCCTACCTCTCCATAGATACACTTTCTCCATTCCCGTCCGCGAGGAGCCGCAGCCCCACGGTTCTCAATGCTGACTACAATATATCCCTGATTAGCCAGGTACTGATGCCACAGGTCACCTCCCTGCCATACATCCTGCACCGTAGAGCCGGCAGGTTCACCGTACACATCAATGATGACCGGATATTTCTTCGACGGATCAAAATTAACGGGCTTGATCATCCATGCATCCAGTTGCAGGTCTCCGGAACGGGTTTTGACAAACTCCTTCGGACTCAACTGAAGTTGCTGATACTGCGATGCAGCTTCCTCGTTATTTTCAATGACCGACACCGTTTTATGAGAAGGCAAGGCCACCATCTCTATCCGAGGAGGAGTCACAGAGTTGCTGAACGTATGTACCGCATATTTCCCGTCGGGAGACAAATCGTACCGATGCTGTCCCTGCTCATCCATCGGACTGAGGCGTTTCACTTCACCCTTTCCTAACAACTCGGCAGAATAAAGATACCGCTGGGTATAATTATCGGGTGAAGCAATGAAATAGACGAGACCTTTCTTCACGTCCATGCCCACCTGTTCGATAAAGTCGAACTCCCCTTTGGTAATGGGCTGAACATCTTTTCCGTCACGACTTACACGGTAAAGATGACGCCAGCCGCTTCGTTCACTCTGCCAGGTAAAGTAAGTATTATTCTTCAGCCAGGTCACCTGATCATTTGTTTCCACCCATGCGGCATCTGTCTCTGTCAGGATATTCTTCGGAGCACCGCCTCCAATGGTAGCAATCCACACCTTGTTCGTGTTCTGCGGACGGTTCATCTGCTGAATAAACAAATCATTGCTTTCCGGTATAAAATCCATTCGCATGATATAATTCTGACGAGGGTCACCGGGCAGATCAATCCATGTAGTCTCTCCACCGGAAGCTGCTACGTATCCCACCTTAACCGCCGAGTTCGTAGTTCCGGCCTTCGGATAAGGGAAACGAAGGATTTTCGGATAAAGCGAATCGACATTGTTGATAATGTCAAACCACCCAGTACCTTCTGTATCGCTTTGCCAATAGGCTATGTACTTGCCATCGGGACTCCAGCGGAAGCCGTCACGGCAAGAGAATTCTTCCTCGTACACCCAGTCGAATGTACCGTTCACAATCGTATTACTTCCGTCGCGGGTCAACTGTACAACCTTTCCGTCGGAAACATACTCCACATAGATATTGTTTCCGCTGACATAAGCCACACGTGTACCATCGGGCGAGAATTTGGCAAACATCAGACTGCTCTCTGGCAACTGTGCTCCTAATTGCCTCAACTTGCCCGTTTCCATGTTCAATACCCAATAGTCTCCGCGCGTATCATACCTCCAGACACGCCGTGTATTGGTATATACCAAAACCTGCTTATGGGAGGTGTCAAAACTAAAACTACGGACAGACAACGTGTCGGAAGTACCCGGCTTTACGAACATGGAAGCAGGAATAAGTACCTCACGCTTGTTCTTACCGGGCGTATACGAAACGATGTCGTATCCCCCAGCCGGATTTTTCTCCTTCTTTGAATAACTGTTCCCCTCTGAAAGCCAGTTTACCCGGCTTTCGCCCTTCGTGACAATCAGACCTCCGTTCACCACTTCCTCCAAGGTTGGTACATGCTGTGCATAGGATGAGAAGGCGGTCAGACAACACAGAGCTAAAAAGATGCTTTTTGTGTTCATCTACGCATTAATTTATGGTTGATTAAAATAAACTTGTAAGATATGCCAAAAGTACAACTTTTCAGCACACAAACGGAACAATCTGACATAAAAAAACGTACTTGCACTTCTTCGAGAAACGCAAGTACGCTATTATTAAACACATGAACCTCAAATCTTCCTTTTCTGAGGCTTTTTAGAATTTTACCAAAATACGGAATACCTTACCCGGATTCACCGCCCAGCCTTCCATGGCTTCCGATGCATTTTCGGGTGACACAATGCTTGAAATCAATTTTTCTACCGGACAATTTCCTGTTTTCATATAATGTATTACAGCACGGAAATCAGCTGGCAATGCGTTTCGGGAGCCACGGATGTCCAACTCTTTCTGTACAAAGTATTTCGTCTGAAATTCTACCCCGCTCTTGGCATAACCGATACATACCACGCGTCCCGTAAAGCTGACCTCATCGACCGCCATCACGTAAGTGGCCGGACTGCCTACCGCCTCGATTACCACATCGGCTCCCAAGCCGCCTGAATATTCCTGCACACGTTCATGCACATTCTCCGTGCGTGAATTGATGACATACGTAGCTCCTACCTCACGAGCCAGAGCCAATTTCTCGTCATCCAAATCGACGGCAATCACGGTAGCTCCACGCAAGGCGGCACGTACAATGGCTCCCATACCAACCATACCACAGCCTATCACCATTACTATCTCATTGTCAATCACCTGACCGCGTGACACCGCATGAAAGCCCACGCTCATCGGTTCAATCAACGCACAGTCACGTGAAGAGATGCCCTCTGCCGGAATCACTTTCGACCAGGGAAGCACCGCATATTCACACATCACGCCGTTACGCTGTACGCCCAACGTCTCATTGTGTTCGCAGGCATTTACCCGCCCGTTCCGGCACGAGGCACATTTTCCACAATTCGTATAGGGATTCAGTGTCACATTCATGCCCTTCTTAAAACTCTCCGGTACGCCCGGTCCTACGACATCTATTACCGCACCAACTTCATGTCCCGGAATGACCGGCATTTTCACCATCGGGTTCCGCCCCAGATAAGTATTCAGGTCAGAACCACAGAAACCTACATATTCAATCTTTACCAATATTTCCCCAGCCTTCAGTTCAGGCTTCTCAATCTCTACGACCGCCATTTTCTGGGGAGCTGCAATTTGAACCGCTTTCATTTTCTTGTTATTTTTATTTTCAGATAGACTATTTTCAATCCAATACCTTGTATCCTCTCCACCCGTAATAGGCGCAAAATAAGAAACAAACCATCGGAACTACATACGCCAGATGATACATCTGTTCATTAACGTGCATCAGATAAGCCGTAAACTGGGGCAGGCAAGCATTACCCACTATCGACATCACCAGAAAAGCAGAGCCACTTTTCGTCTGACTGCCCAAATCTTTCAGTGCCAATGAAAACTGGGTAGGATACATGATGGACATGAAGAACGAAATGCCCAGCATGGCATACAGACCAATCCAGCCTCCACACACGGCAACTACGGCACAAAGCAGAATATTCACCAATGCATAGACCAGCAACATATCTTGCGGACGGAAACGAATCATCAGTCCGGTACCAATCCATCGTCCCAGCAGGAAAGCCAGCATATACAAACCGAAATAGGTGGTAGCTTCCGACTCCGAAATTCCGGCATACGAACAGCAATAGACTAAAAACAGGCTGTTGATAGCCGTCTGTCCGCCATTATAAAAAAACTGTGCAATGACGCCCCACCGCAGATGCGACCGCTTCCATACACTGAAATCAATCAGTTTTTCCTTAGAAGTGCCCCGCTGCCCTTCATCTCCAATCTTAGGCAACCTAGAGAAAATAAAGATTCCCGCAATAACCAGCAGCAATACCGCCAATGCCAGATAAGGAGTTTTCATAGCATCCGTCTCAAACTGGATATAGGCTTCCCATCCGCCCGGATAATCTGCCGGAAGCGTTTCACGCGTATAGTGCGTGCCACTCAATATCAGTTTACTCAAAAACATGGCTGCAATGAAAGCTCCGAGCCCGTTAAATGACTGCGCCAGATTCAGTCGTTGAGGAGCTGTAGCCGCATCACCTAAAGCCGTTACGTACGGATTGGCTGCGGTCTCTAAAAAACACATCCCGGTAGCAATAACAAAGAAGATGCACAGATAAGCCCAATATTCCTTCAACATGGCAGCCGGAAAGAACAACAGACCACCTGCTGCCGCCAACACCAAGCCGAAAATAATACCAGCTTTGTAGCTATACCGCTTCATGAACATGGCTATCGGAATCGGGAAAATAAAATACGCCAGCCAGTAAGCTGTTTCCGTAAAGGACGCTTCAAAGGTATTCAGTTCGCAAGTCTTCATCAGCTGCCGAATCATGGTAGGCAGCAGGTTACTACTGATAGCCCACAAAAAGAAAAGGCTGAAAACCAGTGCAAGCGGCAGTTTATAGCTATTATTATTTTTCATCATTTCCCCGTTTTTTTATTCCGACATATTCTTGATGTAAGGAAGTTCCGACAGATTATGGAAGCCATAGAAACTGCGGGCATTTTCTCCTAAGAAGAGGGCTTTCTCTCTTTCCGTCAACTCTGCGGACTTACTCACAAAGTCGTACGACATGCGGTAGGTAATGGCCGTAATGGTACGCGGATAATCCGACCCCCACATCAGTTTCTCAAAGCCGACCAGCTCGGCAGCCTCACGGATGGCTCTTACCGCCCCCTTAAACGGATAAAACTCGTCATTGAACAGCCATGTGATACCACCGGACTCAATCATCACATTCGGATGACGTGCCAACTTAATCTGCTCCTTCCAATCCGGAAGAGTAACCATCCCGAAATGGCCGACGGCAATCTTCAATCGAGGACATTCCTGAATAATCTCTTCCATCTCCGGAACCTGTATCGCCCCCTCTGCCAAGTCGACTGACAAGATCACTCCCCGCTCTTCCATCCACCGGAACATCTGCATCATTTCAGGACAGTTCAACATTACCCGTCCCTCTTTCAGAAGTAAGCGCTGGGCAGGAATCTTAATCGCTTTAAATCCCTTCCCGATCAGTTCTTTCGCCTGTTCCAGATAGCCCGGCTTGCGAAACTCACACATTCCGCAAACAAAGAAACGGTTGGGATAATGGGAAACGACTTCCGACAAATAATCATTCTGAATACCGTCAATAAACTCTTGGGTAATGACAGCCGCAGCCACTTGCGCATAGTCCATATTCGAAAGAAAAACTTCTGCGCTATTCACTCCGTCTATCATAAAGGGCGGAACCATTTGCCGGATTTCTCCCATAAATTCCGAACGGCCATTTTCCAAAGTCCGGATAGGCAATCCGTCCACAACAGTATCCTGTCGTAACCACAGATGGGCGTGCGCATCAATAATTGTATAGTCCATACGAATGACGCTGTTTTATGAGTTTGCCCAACTTACACGTTTCTGCTCTCCGATAATCTCCTGCACTTCCCGAACGAGTTCCCAGTCAATAGGTTCTTCGATGAAAGCGATGTTCTTTTTCACATTCTCCGGATTAGTTGTACTAAATAAAGTCGTTGCTATACGGGGATTGCTGACGGAGAACTGCATAGCCAGCTTCTCAATCGGATAATTCTTAGCTTTGCAATGTTCCATTGCTTTACGGCAAGCCTCTACCAAGGGTTTGGGAGCCGGATGCCAGGCAGGCACGCCACGTTCACTCAACAGTCCCATTGAAAGCGGAGAAGCATTAATCACACCGATTTCTTTGGATTCGAAGTAGTCCAGGAAGTCTGCTAATTTATCATCACACAAGCAATAATGGCAGAAGCTAAGCACAGATTCAATCGTACCGCTTGGTGAATGGTCAATTACCCATTTCAGGTTTTCGAGTTGCAAGTCGGTAATTCCAACGTGTCCTACCACTCCTTTTTCACGCAACTCAACCAAAGCAGGCAGAGTCTCATTAACTACCTGATTCAAATCGGCAAACTCCACATCGTGTACATTTATCAGATCGATAAAATCTATATTCAGACGTTCCATGCTCTCATACACACTTTCGGTAGCACGCTTTGCAGAGTAATCCCACAGATTTACTCCATCTTTTCCATAACGTCCCACTTTAGTAGAGAGATAGTATCGGTCGCGCGGAACATCTTTCAAGGCTTTCCCTAAAACAGTTTCAGCTTTATAGTGCCCATAATAGGGAGAAACATCTATAAAATTCATACCTGCTTCGATGGCAGTAAACACAGACTCAATTCCTTCTTTCTCTTTAATATCATGGAAAACTCCTCCCAAAGAAGAAGCTCCAAAGCTGAGAGATGACACTTTCATCCCTGTCTTTCCGATTTCATGGTATTGCATATCAATTAAATTTAAAAGTTTTTAGATACGGCAAAAATAGGGCAAGAATAATTTCAAGACAGCATGTAAAGTACAAAAACAACACGTAATGGTTTACGTAAAAAAAACATCCTTTCATACCATCTTTTATCTGGGAATATGCTTTCTTTGTAAGTGAATCTAATAGCAGACTTTAAAATGGAATACCAGAAACATACTTCACTTAAAGATCTCGCCAAAGCATTAGGCGTATCCATTCCCACTGTATCCAGGGCACTAAAAGACAGTCCGGAAATCAGCAGTGAACTTCGTGCAAAAGTCAAAAAGCTGGCCAAAGAGATGAATTACCGTCCCAATCCTTTTGCCATGAGTCTGCGAAAAAACACTCCGCGTATCATCGGAGTCGTTGTGCCGGATATCGTTACCCATTTCTTCGCATCCATCCTGAACGGAATAGAAAACATGGCAGTAGCTAACGGATATTTCGTTATTATTACCACTTCACATGAAGCATACGAATACGAGAAAAGGAATATCGAAAATCTGGTAAATATGCGAGTAGAAGGCATTATCGCCTGCCTGTCTCAGGAAACAAGAGACTATTCACATCTTGCCGCCTTAAAGGACATTAATATGCCACTTATCTTGTTCGACCGTGTTTGCCTGACCGACCAGTTTTCGTCGGTAGTAGCAGATGGTGTACAATCCGCACAAATGGCTACCCAACATTTATTGGATACCGGCAGCAAGCGGGTAGCTTTTATCGGAGGAGCCAATCATTTGGATATCGTAACCAAACGAAAGCATGGCTATCTGGAAGCTCTGCGCGACAATCACATTCCTATCGAAAAAGAACTGGTAATCTGCCGGAAGATAGATTATGAGGAAGGCAAAATAGCTACGGAAACTTTATTATCTCTCCCGCAACCACCTGATGCCATCCTTGCCATGAATGATACATTAGCTTTTGCCGCCATAGAGGTTATTAAAGAACATAGACTTCGTATCCCCGAAGATATAGCCATCATCGGATATACAGATGAACAACATGCCAATTATGTAGAACCGAAATTATCAGCTGTATCACATCAGACTTATAAAATGGGAGAAACGGCTTGTCAATTACTTATAGATCAAATCAAAGGGGATAAAACAGTCAGACAAGTGATTATTCCGACAAATTTGCAAATCAGGGAAAGTAGTAGAAAGAAATGAGAAAATGGCTTCTCAACCTGCGGAGAGACGGGGATTCGAACCCCGGATACCCTTTAGGGGTATACACGCTTTCCAGGCGTGCCTCTTCAACCACTCGAGCACCTCTCCTTATTCGGAGCGCGAAGATAGAGGAAGTTTTCGGAATAACAAAATTCCAAACCAACTTTATTTCAAGATTACAGTTGTGTTACCTGATCATTTTAGTCGCACATCCCACGAGTTTTTCGCAATATCTATTTCAAAACTTTACATATCAGCCTTCCATTAAATACCGTTTCTTATAGTTATTTGTATAGACGGCTTACCATTAACAAAAATCTTCTCCTCCAAATAATTCTTTTTGTGAAAAATGAGTATATCATTACTTTGAACTTTTATTTCATATTTTCCATCTTTATCCGTAACAACAAGTATTTTCTTTTGTAGTGTTGAGAAAATATTTACTCCTTGTATCGGAGTTGCTTGTGTATCGCGAACAATGCCTTTAACAGTAATAACTGCTTCTCCGCAACTGTTCATTGTATCCAAAACCGTTTCTTTGACCTGGTAAGTTGTATCCTGAAATCCAATCTGAACTGTATCTCTCAAGAATATTTTATCCGAAGAATCTCCCACTTGTAATTCAAAATCTCCAGACTCTAGAACCATTTTTCCTTGATTATTAGTAAAAGCCAAATATTGAATCGCAACATTCAAAGAAACCTCTATTGTTTCCTTAGGTTTTAGAAAAACCTTGGCAAAAGCTTTCAACTGTTTTACAGGAGTTACTACAGAACTATAAAGATCGCGTACATAAAGTTGCGGAACCACCTGTCCCGCTCTCTCGCCGATATTTCTTATACATACAGACAACATTATCGAATCTTCGCGTTGCTCAATCTTCATATCCTCATAATCAAAAGCCGTATAGCTCAATCCATGTCCAAAAGCCCATAATGGTTTTGGAGAAGAAAAAACGTAATCTCTTCCCGGCACTTCATAACTTCCCGGTTGACGGTAGTAACCATGATCAGTAGGAAGATAATTGTAATGAGCTGGAAGATGACCCGCACTTTGAGGAAAAGAAACGGGAAGACGACCTGATGGGACTGTTTTTCCAAAGAGAATATCTGCCACAGCATTTCCTCCTTGTTCTCCGGCATACCACTGGACAAGAATAGTTGGTACATGTTTCTTTTCCCAAGGAATGGAAAAAGGCTTACCGGTAACCATTACCAAGATCAAAGGCTTACCAGTAGCATGAACATCCCGAATCAATTTCTCCTGAGCTCCTGAAAGAGATAAATCGGTCAAGTCAAAACCTTCACCACAATTCACTTCCCTGTAGTTCCTAGCCAACGAGGCACTAGCACTGCCACAAAACAACACTGCCACATCGCTAGCTCGTGCAGCAGCTACTGCAGCAGCAATATTAGTGGTATCTAATGACATAATGCTACACCCTTTGGCATAACGAACTTGTACACCAGTACCTGCAAGCAATGAACGTATCCCTGCAAGAGGGGTAACCCCGTCTTTATTGTCACGGCTCCATGTATAATCTCCAAACTGTACCTGGTCCGCATTAGGCCCTATAACTGCTATCGACTTCAACTTAGAAGGAACAAGTGGCAGTAAATCCCCGTCATTTTTCAACAGCACAACCGATTCATCTGCAATACGACGTGCCAATTGCCTGTTTTCAGAAACATGTAACTGGTCCGCCTGTACCACTTTTCCATAAGGATTCTCAAAAAGGCCAATCCGAAATTTTGCAAGTAATACTCTATATACAGCCGTATCGACTAATGCCTCATCTACTTTTCCTTGTTCTATCAAAGGAACCAGATAAGGATAGCATTCACTGGATGCCTCCACATCTAGTCCTGCAGTAAGTGCTTGCACGGCAGCTTCTGATAAAGTTGATGCAGTATGATGAAAAGTATGTAACATATCAATAGCTCCCCAATCGGAATATACATACCCCCCAAATCCCCAACGGCGACGCAAAACTTCCGTCAGCAAATAATAAGAAGCTGAATTAGGAATTCTATTCCAAGAATTATAAGTAGACATAACAGCTTGTATCGGTAAAGTCGTTATAACTCGCTTGAACGGATACAAATAAACATCATGTAACTCGCCTATACCACAATGAACAGAAGCCAAATTCAATACCCTGTCCGATTCTGATAGGACCTGAACCAAGTACAAGTACCTTCTTTGGCGGATTAGTTTCTACTGATTCGTTTTCACCACCATATACTGAATAATAGTAAGGTGTTGCAGCTTCAAATTCTGCTGCACATGTATCAACCATCTTGTAAGAAGCTACAATGTTATTATCATAACGCATCTGCTTAATTTCGTCTTCTGACTTGCCTGTTAATCTGCTAATAACTGTGTCAGGGAATTCAATTCTCTTAGCTGCCTTTAATAATTCAGGTGTTAAAGGTTCATTCTTAAGTGAATTTTCCATTTCAACGATAATAGCAATTTTATCAATAAACCACTTATCAATCTTTGTGATTTCATGAATTTGGTCATAGCTTACGCCTCTTCTAAGTGCCTCAGCAATAACCCAGATTCTTCTATCATCTACTACGTGAAGCTGATCTTCTAACTGATCATCTGTAAGTTCTGTAAAATCATAATCCATAAGGC
>OGDY01002816.1_pt1 | contig 15085 bp, 12 predicted proteins | sample 1570341 | NCBI WGS metagenome assembly OGDY01 (sample SAMEA2581972, study PRJEB24529) | metagenome | biome: Human gut stool | place: China | collected 2011 | reverse complement strand
AATATAAGTTATTGATTTACAGACGATTAAATATTAATTTAACGCAGTATTGTTTTAAATAATAAAAGAAATAAAGATGTTTTTTTTTAGTAAAGTTTGTAAAAAGATTAAAGAGTTTTATTGTAGAACTAGCAATGATAGATTTATTTCATATCTTAAATCTGGGGGGGCTAGTATAGGACATAATGTTATTTTTCGAGATCCTCATACTACTCGTATTGACATGACTCGCCCATGGCTAGTTAGTATAGGTAATAATGTTGATATTAATGTTAATTTTCAACTTTTGACCCATGATTGGTGTACTCATGTATTTCGTAACATTTACCATGATTTTATAAACTCTTCGGGCAAAGTTAGCATTGGCAATAATGTATATATTGCAGCAAATGTTATTATATTGAAGGGAGTCACCATAGGCAATAATTGTATTATTGGCGCAGGAAGTGTAATAACAAAAAATGTCCCTGATAATTCTGTAGCTGTTGGATGTCCATGTCGGGTAATTTCTTCGTTACATGATTTTTATGTAAAAAGGAAGAATACGGCATTACAAGAAGCTATTGACAATGTCAAATGCTATCGACAAAGATTTGGTAAATATCCTTCTATATCGTATATGAAAGAAGAGTTTATTTATTTTGTAGATAAAAAAAATTTATCCATTTATTCTAGTAGCTTACCTATTGTAGAACAATTAGGTGGCTCTGAAAAATTAAATGTATGGTTAAACCATCATAGGGCTATTTTTAGTTCTTATGAAGATTTTTTAGATTATACAAATGAAAGTAATTCGACAAATTAAATCTTATTTTGTAAAAATAAGGCAGATTGTAAATATTTGGCAACTTAAAAGAGCAGGGGTGATATTTCTATCCCCCCCCCCATCATCTATGGCAAGTTGTATACTCATAAGCATAAATCAGCTTCTATAATAATAGGTAAGTCTCTTGTTGTTAGAAGTGGATTTAATACAAATCCGATTTCTAGAAATCTATATGCGTTTCTTAATGCAGAAAGAGAGGATAGTTTAATTCGGATTGGTGATTATGTCGGTATTTCAGGCGCATGTATTTGGGCTAAACAATCTATTATAATAGGTGATTATGTTAATATAGGTGCCGATTGTATATTGATAGATAGTGATGAGCATTCTTTAGATTATCGTATAAGAAGTTCTGGTAAAATGTATAATATTTCAGAAAGTCTCGATTCTCATATGGCTAAATGCTCAGCTATTCGCGTGGAAAACCATGCTTTGATAGGTGCTAGATCAATAATCCTAAAAGGTGTAACTATAGGTGAAGGTTCTATTATTGGTGCAGGGAGTGTTGTTACTAAAAATATTCCGCCTTTTTCAATTGCTGCAGGTAATCCTGCTAGAGTTATTAAAAAAATAGAAAGATGAAAAAAATTACATTTATAACAACTAGCCAATTTGGCTATTTAGTAGATACATTTAAATATTGTCAGTATTTGGATAATACTTATGATATTCAATATATCTGTTTCGATATGGGCTTGGCGAAAATTTCATTGCCAAATGTAAAAGTTCATTATGTACCACATGTGGGTAATACTGTTTTTAGAGGAATTATTTTTATTTTATATTGCTTATTTTATATAGCATTTAAAAAGAGTTTTGTTTTTGTTGTTTATTTTAGAAAATTATCGTGGTTAAAAAGAATTCTACCATATAAGTATGTTCATCTAGATATTCGTACTTTAAGCGTTTTGTCAAAAGAAATTGAACGTACAAATGATGATTTTAATTTAAGAAAAGAAATAAAATACTATAATAGTGTTTCTGCGATTTCTCCTGGTGTTATTAAAAAGTTGAATGTTGACAAAGAAATTTTCTATTTACCTTTGGGAGCAGACGTGATTTCAAATAGTAATAAGGATTTCCATGACTTTAAACTTTTATATGTTGGAACTCTTTATAATAGAAGAATTATAGATACTATTGTAGGGCTAAAAAAATTCCGTGATAAAAATCCAAATTTAAAAATATCTTATGACATTGTAGGTGATGGTGATGAAAAACAACTAATAGAAGAATACGTTATCAAAAATAACTTAGAATCAATTGTTAAAATTCATGGTTTGATACCTCATGACAAATTATCTTATTTTTTTGATAATGCAAATATCGGTGTTTCATATATTCCTATAACTGATTATTATACATATCAGCCACCAACGAAAACTTATGAATACGCCTTTTCTGGTTTAGTTAATATTGCAACAGCAACAGAATCTAATAAATTAATAATAAATAAGGATAATGGAATTCTTATTTCTGATAATTCTGAATCTTTTTATGAAGGGTTAGAGATCTTAAATAAAACTTTTAGTTCTTATGATTCTATGAAAATAAGAAATAGTGTAAAAGAGTATTCATGGAAAAATATTGTGGAAAAATATCTTAAACAAATTTTATCTCAAAATGAAAAAGAAATTAGCATTTGTTGATTTAACCAATTTTGATAATTGGCCAATGGGGGGTATGTTAGAGTATGAGTTAGCGATACTTCCTTATTTTTGCGAACATTACGACGTTGATATTTTTGGATTTTCTGTAGATGGCATTTCTCCAGAATCTTTAAATATAAATAATGTCTCATATCCAATTGAAGTTTGTGGAAATTGTTGCACTAAAGGTAAAATAATTCCAAACTTTTATAAAGGTGTTCTAACGGCCTTGTGCAGTAAACTACATAATTATGATATAGTATATGCACATACTGGAAGTTGTTTAGTTGGAGCAAAATTTGCTGTTGATAAATCTACTAAATTAGTATATCATCAACACGGACTTAATTATCAAAAAGATTATAGTTTAATGTCTTTAATACAGAGACCTTTTTATAATTTAGCTCAAAAATATGCTGATGCTATATGTGTTGTATCAGATGTAGAATCTGTAAAAAGATACGCTTTGTCTAGAAATCCCAAAGCTTTGGATAAGTATATGGCTATTGGTAGCCCTATTAATCTTTCTAAGTTTGATTTTGAAAATAATAGATTTAGAATAGAACAAAGGAAAGACAAAAAAGCAAAATATTTTCTTTATACTGGAAGGTTGTCTTCTTTTAAAAATGTTAAGACTTTAGTTCAGGCTTTTGCTTTATATGTGAAGAATGAAGTTCATGATGCAGAATTTAAAATAGCTGGAACTGGTGAAGAATATGAACTTATTCTAAAGATGAGTGAAGATTTGAAAATCCAAAATAATGTTAAGCTGTTAGGATTTGTTCCGCATTCCGACATCTTCAATTTGCTACAGGAGGCGGATGTCTTTTTAACGGCATCTGGCGGTGAAGGATGGTCTGTTTCAGTCTTAGAAGCTTACGCATCTGGATTACCTGTAATTTGTGGTAAAGTTCCAGGTTTGGAAAAACAAGTAATTGACGGTGAAACAGGACTCTTTGTAGATAATTTAACACCTCTTGATTTTTATAGGAAAATGCAACAAATTAATGGTTGTAAATATGAAATGGGAATAAAATGTATAGAGCATTCTAAACAATACGATGCAAGAATAATTGCTGAAAAAATAATAAAAAAAATAGATTCATTGTTCTTAAATGAGAAAATTAATTAATATTATTATTAGTAAGTTCAAGGGTGAGCCTTTTTCTTTAGATAGGAATATTCCTATAATATATATATTATTATTTTTTATAAATAAAACAATTTGCTTTGTTTTTGGTTTTCTCAGATTTGGCAAAAAATGTTTTATTCATCCAACAGCATCTATAAAATGTTTTTCAAAGATAAAATTTGGTAAGAATTTTAGTGTAGCTAGAAATTGTTATATTGATGCATTATCAAAGAAAGGGTTGGTTTGTGGTAATAATGTTTCCTTAGGCTATTTTACACATATAGAACTGACAGGAAGTTTGAAACTCTTAGGTCAAGGAATGATAGTCGGTAATAATGTGGGGCTAGGATCACATGGACATTATGGAAGCGGTGCAGGTCTTTTAGAGATAGGTGATAATACCATCTTTGGTAATTATGTTAGTATCCATCCTGAAAATCATATTTTTGCAGACTTAGATATTCCTATACGCTTGCAAGGTGTTACTGGAAAAGGTATAAAAATAGGTAATGATTGTTGGATAGGTGCTAAAGTTACTATTTTGGATGGCACAGTCATTGGCGATCATTCTATAGTAGCTGCTGGTGCAGTTGTAACAGGTAAGTTTCCTCCTTATTCTATTATAGGAGGAGTTCCTGCAAAGATTATAAAAATGAGAAAATAGAAATGGAACATAAAGCATATAATGACAAAGGTTTTATGAAAGAGCCTATAGTTTCTATATGCTTGCCTTGCTATGGGCGAGTGGAGTATGTAAGGAGGACGTTGAAGAGTATTTATGAGTACAATAGTGATGTATCTTTGGATGATTATGAAATCGTGATTTCCGATAATGATCCCAAACAGAATATTCGCTCATTAGTATCTGAATTCAACTTTCCAAATATTCATTATCATTATACAGAATGTGAAGGGTTTATGAATTCTTATTATGTTTTGACATACGCCAATGGAAAACTATTAAAGCTTCATAATAGTCAAGTTTTATTTAGAAAGGGTGTGTTAGCAGAACTAATAAATGAAGTTAAAGTAAATTTGGTCAAAAAGCCTTTGATTTTTTATACAAATGGTTTGTTATATAAGAACAAATCTAAGGAATTTGAAACTTTTGATGAATTCTTTTATGCAATGTCTTATTGGCCTTCTTGGAGCAATGGCTTTAGTATATGGAAAGAAGATTTTGAAAAAATAGAGAAAGTATCTCTTAATAAGCTCTTTCCACATACTTCATTGTTTATAACGCAGCATTTTAAAAAAAAATTTGTAGTAAATGATAATCATTGGTTTGAAACTCAAAGAGTTAAAGGAAGAAGTGGCCATAACAAGTTTGAGGCATTTACTATAGAATTCCCTTCATTGGTGGATGAATGTTATCAAAATAAATGGTTGACTTTAAAGACCAAGAAACATATTTTGTATGATATAATGATTGGATATTTGCCAACTTTGTTGTTCAATAAGTATGTTGCGAGAATAGAGAACTATGAGATTGCAGGTTATAAGAATAATATTAAACGGTATTTCCCCCCAAAATCTTATTGGCTTACATGGATTTGTGTACCTTTAGTACCTTTTAAAATGGTAGCGAGAAGACTTCATGTTATGCTTCAACAGTATAAAACGGAAATGTAGTTGCATTCTTTGCTTATATCTGCAATAGTATTTGTAGAAAGTTGAGGCTATTAGTATGGATATCCTTATTATTACAATCTTTGTCTATCTAATTCTTAGTTTATATGTGATAATTTACTTTGGTATATGTATATGCCAAAAAGAATCATGCTATGGCAATGTTCTTGAAAGTATTGAATAATAAATATCGCAATACTATTTTTATGCAAGGTTTTTGGTTAAAAACTTTTAGAAATTATAAAAACTAAAAAATAATTACAATGAAAATAGCATTTGTTAGCGTTCGTGGTATTCCTAATAACTACGGAGGTTTTGAGCAGTTTGCTGAGTATATCTCAGTGGGCTTGGTGAAGCGTGGCCATGAGGTTATGGTGTATTCTCCTTCTTATCACCCTTATAAGGATGATGAGTACAAGGGGGTGAAAATCAAACATATCTATAGTCCTGAGACTTGGATGGGTGGAAGTATCGGTTCGTTCTTCTACGACTTCATGTCGCTGAAGGATGCTTTAAAGCGTGAGAACTTTGATATTATCTATGAGGCAGGATATACGAGTATCATTCCTGCTTTCATCTGGTTTGATGTGAAGAATGTTACCAAGAGTATTTTGGTTACTAATATGGATGGTCTGGAATATAAGCGTACGAAGTTCAACAAATGGGTGCGCAAGTTCGTGTTCTGGGAGGAGAGAATGGCTGTGAAACATAGTCATTATCTGATTGCAGACAACATGGGTATCCATGATTACTACAAGGAGAAGTATGGCAAGGAAAGTAAGTTCCTGGCATACGGTGCCGACATCCATGATGATTATGATGTGGAACATCTGAAGGAGTATGGCTTGAAACCAGAGGAATACTATATTCTGGTAGCCAGACTGGAACCCGAGAATAATATCGTGGTGGCAATTGATGGCTACTTGCATTCTAAGGAGAATGGTAAGCGTCCTCTGATTGTAGTAGGTAAAACCAATACTCCTCACGGTAAGGAATTGGTTGCCAAGTATGGCAAGGAGAAGAGTGTAAAATTCGTAGGTGGAATCTATGACTTCAACAAACTGAATTCTATCCGTCACTTCTCTAAGGCTTATTTCCATGGTCATAGTGTGGGTGGTACCAATCCTTCTCTGTTGGAAGCGATGGCTTCTGAGTGCTTTATCCTTGCTCACGATAACATCTTTAATCGTGCAGTGTTGAAAGAGAATTCTTTGTACTATCCAAATGCAGAGAAGGTGACTGAGATGCTGAATGACATCGAGAATATCTGTACACTGCATAAGAAAAACTTCACGGATGGAAATGTGGAGGAAATCAAGAATGAGTATTCTTGGGAGCACTTGGTGGACCAACATGAGGAATACTTCAAATGGTTGTTGGAACAGAAACGATGAATCTATCTAAAGATTTACTTTTAAAATTTCTTCGTGCCGTTCTCTTTGGTGAGAAACTGGATGCTTCTGATTTTGCGGAAGCAGATTGGAAAAGCATCTTTCAATTGGCAGATGAACAAACTGTCTCAGCTTTGTTGCTAGATGGGATGAGTCTGCTGCCTTCTGAATGCATTGCAATTTCTTTGGGTGACAAGCTAAAGAGGATTGCAGCGATGCAACGCATCGAGCAAATAAATTGTCTGCATCGGAAGGTTATAGCAAAGATTGACCAAGCCTTGAAATCTGAGGGTATTTCTGTTGTCTTTATGAAGGGTCAAACGACAGCTTTACGCTATCCTAATCCTCTGCATAGAACGCCAGGAGATATCGACTTTGTTGTGAATCCTAAAGATTTCAAGAAGACAATGGAGGTACTAGAAAAGATAGGAAAAGTAGATCATAATTTGGTGCATGAGCATCATGGTATGGCATGGGTAGATGGAGTGACAGTGGAGCCTCATTATAAGGTTCACTATTATCAATCTCCATCTACCGATCATGCTATGCAGGAAATGTTCGCTTCGGTATTTCCATCAGAGTTGTCTTCTGCTGATATGGATGGGTATGCAGTTCCTGTATTCCCTCCAACCTTTGAGAGTGTATTCTTAATTTCACACATGGTAAACCATGTATATGAAGAAGGATTGGGATTGAGGCAGGTGATAGATTATGCCATGTTCTTATCGAGTTGTGCAGACAAGATAGACTGGTTGCAGCATCATGATTATCTGCATAGGATGTACATGGAAAGGGCATGGAGAATCTTTACCTGTATTTGTGTTGATTATCTGGGAATGTCCTTACCATCACAAGTGGAGCCTTTTTCTTATCAAGAGAAGGTATGGGCAGAAAAGATGATGACTGACATCATGAGAGTTGGCAACTTCGGTAGAGGTGAATATATATTTCAGCATCGTGGTTCCATCGATGCCTTCAATAACTATTGTTGGGTTGCTAAAAGGTGCTGGAATCTTGGCTTTGTCTGTCCTAGTGAAGCAAGATGGTGGATTATATCGAAGGTGAAGCGTTTCTTTTGGAAGAAATCGTTTAAGAAATAGGAATAATTAAAAGTATATAAAAATGGTATCTTAAACTATTCAACTGATAAGGTATGGAACAGAGTATTTAAATCAATGAAGAACTAAGGACTGAAAAGTCCTTTTTTATTGTACTCTTTTATATGTTTTGATAAAATTATTTTAAGAATGTGGTGGTTTTATGTATTCAGAAAAATTCCTTTTCAAGATGGTAATGGAAGGGTAGGAAGAATAATAATCTTTAGGGAATGTCTAGTAAATGACATAATGCCATTTTATATTGAAGAAAGAAATAAACCTTTTTATATAAGAGGAATAAAAGAGTATCAAACAAACAATGAAAAAGGTTATTTAATCGATACATGTTTAAATAGTCAAGAAAATTTCAAAAAGTTAGCTAAGTACTTTTTAGAAGATTAATTAAAGTTTAGGAATAATAACTTGACAATAGAAAATATTCTGATAATATAATTTATATGGAGGTTTACAATGAATGAATATTTAAGTCAAATTAGCGATAATTATGGAATAGTTAGTGATGAATTTGGTGAAATTAAAGTTGTTACAAAAAGTGAAACCAATTGCAAATTTCAAGATATTTTGTTAAAAGAAAATGAGTTAGAAAATTTAAATCAAGAATTGATAACTGCTAAAAGTGAATTAACTGAAAATAAAGCAAATACAATATTTGGTGAACTTGGTAATCTAGTAATTATTGGTGGTGGAATTTTTTTGAGTATAGAATTATTTCCTGTGGTTTCAACACAATCATTGATTTATATGTTAATAGGAACGTACGCTATTATTGAGTCAATTAGTATTGCCCTGTATGGTACTAGAATTGGCAGATATAAGAAAAATAAAAAATTAAAATCAAGTATAGAGTCTTTAGAGAAAAATAGTGTGCAATTAGAGGCTGAATTAAAAAATTTAAAAGAAAAAGCAAAATATAGAGTTGAATCAGATACAAAGGATTATTGTGCCCAATATGGCTCAACTAAAAATGCAAGTGAAGTTTTAAATGAAGATTTAGGCAAAGTGCAAGTGTTAAAATTAACAAGAAAATATCCAATGAAATAAAACATATCAAAAAAACTATATAATAATTTAAAAAGATTATTTTTAGATAACGAAAAATCTAAACTTTTTTCTTAAATTGTGGTTAAAATCAACTTTAAAGTTGATTTTTTTTCATTTTTCTTGTTATAATGGTCTAGGAAGTGATAAGGAATATGGCAAATTATGATGAGTCATCGATTAAAATTCTTGAAGGTCTAGAAGCAGTTCGAAAAAGACCAGGGATGTATATTGGATCAACTGATAAAAGAGGTATGCATCATTTAGTCTGGGAAATTGTAGATAATGCAATAGATGAAGTAATAAATGGATATGGTAATTATATTAAAGTAATTATAAATAAAGACAAAAGTATAACAGTCGCGGATAATGGCCGTGGAGTTCCAATTGGTATGCATGCATCAGGAAAAAGTACACCGGAAGTAATTTATACAATTTTACATGCTGGTGGAAAATTTAGTGAATCAGGTTATAAAGTTTCCGGAGGCCTTCATGGTGTTGGTGCTAGTGTAGTTAATGCCTTATCAAAAGAAATGCAAGTAGTTATTTATCGTGATGGTCTTATTTCTTCAATTGAATTTGAAAATGGAGGACATGTTAAAACTCCACTTCATACCGTAGGTAAAAGTAATAAAACCGGAACAATTGTTAAATTTTTGCCGGATGATACAATATTTAAAAATTGTAATTTTTCATATACAACAATTTGTGAAAGAATGCAAGAGTCAGCCTTTTTACTAAGTGGACTAACTATCGAGGTTATCGATGAAGAAGACGGACATCAAGCAAAATTTCATTATGAAAATGGTTTAACTAGTTTTATTGAATACATGAATGAGGGTAAAAACACTTTACACAAAGTTATAAATTTTGGTAATACAAAAAGTAAAATCGAAGTTAATGTAGCAATGCAATATACAGATACCTACAATGAAAACATTTTATCATTTGTAAATAATGTTAAAACTTCTGATGGTGGAACTCATGAAGTTGGTTTTAAAACTGGTATTACGAAAGCATTTAATGATTATGCTAAAAATAATAATATCTTTAAAGCTAAAGATGGTACCCTTGATGGTTCAGATGTTCGTGAAGGCTTATCAGCAGTTATAAGTTTAAAAATACCAGAAGAATTATTACAATTTGAAGGTCAAACTAAAGGAAAATTAGGTACGCCAGAAGCAAGAAGTGTAACAGAAAGTATTACTTATGAATCTTTAAAATTTTTCCTAGAAGAAAATAAAGAAGTAGCATCAACAATTTTAGAAAAAGCTATGAAAAGTAAAGTAGCACGTGAAGCTGCCAGAAAAGCCAGAGAAGATGCTAGAAATGGAAAAAATAAAAGTAAAATTGAAAAAAATTTATCAATGAAACTTGCTCCGGCTCAAAGTAAGAATCCTAAAATAAATGAGTTATTTATCGTCGAAGGAGATTCTGCTGGTGGTTCTGCGAAAAGTGGAAGAGATAGAAAATTCCAAGCGATATTACCATTAAAAGGTAAGGTTATAAATAGTGAAAAAGCATCTTTAGATGAACTTATAAAAAATGAAGAAATTAATACATTAATTCATACTATCGGTGCAGGTATTGGTCAAGAATTTGATGCTACAGAATCTAATTATGATAAAGTAATAATTATGACTGATGCCGATGTTGATGGAGCCCATATTCAAATACTTTTACTTACATTCTTTTATAGATACATGCGTGGTTTAATTGAAAATGGTAAACTTTATATTGCCATGCCACCATTATATAAACTTGATTATGGCAAAAAAAGATTCTATGCTTATAGTGATGATGAATTAAATGAAATAAAACTAAATAATACAGGAAAATATAGTATTCAAAGATACAAAGGTTTAGGGGAAATGAATCCTGACCAACTTTGGGAAACAACAATGGACCCTGAAACAAGAAGCTTAATTAGAGTAAGAATTACTGATGCAGCCCTAGCAGAAAAACGTGTTCAAGTTCTAATGGGGGATAAGGTAGAACCTCGTAAGGAATGGATAAATGAAAATGTTGAGTTTACACTCGAAGATAGTTATAGGGCTGAGTAAGGAGGTTTAAATGGATATAGTTAAAAAAATTGAAGATTATAGCTTAGAAGAAATAATGTCTTTACGATTCGCAGCTTATGCCAAAGAAATTATTCAAGATAGAGCTATACCTGATGTCAGAGATGGTTTAAAACCAGTTCAAAGAAGAATTTTATACGCTATGTATAAAGCGGGAAATACTGCCGAAAAAGGCTATATAAAGTGTGCTGCCACGGTTGGTGATGTGCTAGGTAAATTTCATCCTCATGGGGATTCATCAGTTTATGATGCAATGGTTAGAATGAGCCAATGGTGGAAACAAAATCATATTCTCGTAGATATTCATGGGAATAATGGTTCAATGGATGGTGATGGACCTGCAGCATACCGTTATACTGAAGCAAGGTTAGCTAAAATAAGTGGCGAACTTTTAAAAGATTTAGATAAATCAACAGTTTCATGGGCTCCAAACTTTGACGATAGATTTCTAGAACCAACTGTATTACCTGCCAAATTTCCTAATTTACTTGTAAATGGAACAAGTGGTATTTCAGCTGGATACGCAACAAATATTCCACCACATAACTTAGGTGAAATAATTGATGCTACTATCAAAAGAATAGACTCACCAAATTGTTATTTAGAGACAATTTTAGAAATAGTAAAAGGGCCAGATTTTCCAACCGGTGGTATAGCATTCGGAAAAGAAGGAATAATTGATGCTTTTAAAACAGGTCGAGGCAGAATAATTGTTCAAGCTAAATATGAATTTGTTAAAGAAAAAGGCAAAGAACAAATAATTATTACGGAAATACCTTTTGAAGTTAATAAGCAAGCTTGCGTTGCTAAAATCGAAGGTCTTAGAATAGATAAAAAGGTTGAAGGAATATCTGAGGTCCGTGATGAAACAGACAGAACAGGTATAAGAATTGCTATAGATTTAAAAGCTAATGCCAACAAAGATGTAATAATGAAATATTTACTTAAAAATACTGATTTACAAATATCTTATAACTACAACTGCGTAGCAATTGTAAATAGAACCCCCAAAACTTTAGGAATTTTAGAAATATTAGATGCTTACATAGCCCACAAACGCGAAGTTATAACCAAAAGAACTGAATTTGATCTAGCGTATTACACAAAAAATTATAATATTGCAACAGGTCTTATAAAGGCAATCTCAATTCTTGATGAAGTAATAGCATTAATACGTGCCAGTAAAAATAAAAGTGATGCCAAAGTTAATTTAGTTAATAAATATAAATTTACCGAAGAACAAGCTGAAGCAATTGTAACATTACAACTTTATAGATTAACAAATACGGATATTGTAGTTCTAGAAGAAGAATGTGAAAAACTAAAAAATTTAATCGAGGAATGCAATAAAATATTAAATAATGAAACAGAACTAAAAAATGTTATGAAATCAGAACTAAGAGAAATTAAGAAAAATTATGCTGTTCCTCGCAAAACTGAGATCAGAGATGAAATTGTTGATATAAAAGTAGATGCTAAAGAAATGATTCCAGATGAAAAAGTCATCGTGGTAGTAACAAATGAAGGTTATGTAAAAAGAGTAAGTCAAAAGAGTTTCAAAACATCAGAAGAAGAAACAACACTAAAACCTGGAGATTTTGTAACAGGTAGATTCTTAGCATCAACTAAAGACTCATTATTGTTATTTACCAATTTAGGAAATTATTTATTTGTTCCAATTCATATAATTCCTGAAACAAAATGGAAAGATTTAGGAAAACATATAAGTAATACCATTATGATTAAAGAACAAGAAAAAATAATTGCTAGTCTAGTATTAAAAGATAAAAATAAAAATGTAACTTTATTTACTAAGAGTGGCTTGACAAAACAAGTTCCATTAAAGGATTTTGAAGTAACAAGATATTCAAAACCAATGACAGCAATCAAATTAAAAGAAAATGATGAATTAATCAATGCTGATATTTCTAAAGAAGAAGTGTTATTTGTAACAAGTAATGGTCTATGTCTAAGATTTAATACAAATGAAATTCCTATCGTAGGTTTAAAAGCAAGTGGTGTAAAAGGTATAAATTTAAAAGATGACTACTGTATTTATGCAAGTCCAATAAAAAATGAAGAATATTTAAATATTTATACAAATTATAAGACTATTAAAAGATTAAAATTATCAGATATAATACCAATATCTCGAGCTAAAAAAGGTAACATGTTATTTAAAAAAGCTAAAACAAAAGATTATAAAATTTTATTTGCTTATCTAACTGAAACAAAAGATATTAACCTTTATAAAATAGATACTGATATCTTTGAACTTAAAAATAGTGATATTCCAATCATGGATATTGCATCAACTGGAAGCCAAGTTAAATTTAATTATGATTTATTTGCATTAAAAAAAGAATTAGTTGATTTAACTAAAACGTCTTTTGAAGCCAAAAAAGACGTTGAAGAGATAAAACCACCAAAAAAAGAAGAACAATTATCATTTGATTCTTTTATAGATGAATTTAAAATATAATATTAAACTCTCAAATCATTAACGATCTGAGAGTTTATTATATTAAAATGTTATTTGATACATATAAAAACTTTAAATATATGTAGACAATTATATTTAATAAATGTTAAAATAATAACTGTTAAGTTAAGATATAAAAAGGAGTAACAACATATGAAAAATAAAAAAACAATAATAACAAATATAATAACAGCTATCGGATTATTCGCATTAGTAATTGGCTCAACATATGCATATTTTGCTGCTCAAACTGGAGAAGGAAAATCAACAGATATAAAAATTAGTGCCAATACGGTTGATACATTTACATTTGAGACGGGTTCTGCAATTAATATAAATATTGATCAAGAAAATTTTGCAGATGGAAAGGGTAATCAAAGTAATATAACCTATGCCAAGGCGATGTTAACTGCAAATGATAAAACTAATAGTGCAACAGAACACTATAATTTATATTTAAATATATCAGATAATAATTTTAGCTACACAGCAAACTCAACATATCCTGAAATAATACTAACAATAAAAGATGCAAGTAATAATGAAATAACCAGTATCTCGGGACTTGAATATAAAACAGTAACTGATGGTAAAGGTGTATCAATATCTGGTTTTGATATTACAACTAAAACTGGATTAATAACACTTTTGAGTAACAAAGAGATTACAACCACAAGTACAAAAATAGATGAATGGAATATAACAACAACATTCATAAATTACAATACTGATCAAAGTAAGAATGCCGGCAAATCTTTTTCAGGACAAATATTAATATCAAAAGATTCATTTAATGATTATACTCCGAATACAATCAACACTTTAAATGCTATAAAAAATGGGAACGATTTAACAGTGAATTTAGATGTAGAGAAAGGAAGTAATGAAATAGATAAATACTATTATGCAATTGAAGAAAAAAATAATATATCGATGATCGATAATAAAAATAATATCCAAAGATTAAATAATAGATTAGCAACTAATACGTTGACATATATAGAAAGTAATTCAAGTTCATACACATTTACAAATCTTAGTGCTTCAAAGGATTATAAGGTGTTAGCATATGCAATAGATAAGAACAAAATTAAAAGTAATACATATGAATTTAATTACTACTCAGATGCATATATATACCCAATTATCAATAAAGTTGAAACAAGCACAACATCAAGTTCAATAACAGCGACAATAACAGCCACCAAAGGAACAAATAATATATCAAAATACTATTATTCAATTGATGGAGGAAACTCTTTTGTTGAGTCAGACAGTAACTTATATACGTTTTCCGGATTACAAATTGGCACTTATAAAATAATTGTAAAAATAATGGATAGCAATGGCAAATATTCAAATATCTATGTTAAAAGTGCTATTACTAGTGATAAAATAATGTTTACGTTTGAGGGAACAAAATATCAAGCGAAAAGTGGCATGACTTTAAGTGAATGGATAAAGAGCGACTATAACACATGGGGATATGATGTAACAAGTAGCACCTTACTTTCGAAAATAATAAATAACGGTGATAATATTAATATATACCCCACTGATTGGCCTTTAACTACTTATACTAATGGAACAATTGTAAAACCATTTGTTGAAAGTAATTTTAAAGATTTAACTAATTATCAGAATATTACAGATGAAGCATTAATAAAAATAAAATCTATTTATAAAGGTAATCTTTCTAAGTTTAGCGATTATAAAGATATAACTAATACAACTATAAA
>OGDY01002813.1_pt1 | contig 15097 bp, 10 predicted proteins | sample 1570341 | NCBI WGS metagenome assembly OGDY01 (sample SAMEA2581972, study PRJEB24529) | metagenome | biome: Human gut stool | place: China | collected 2011 | reverse complement strand
AGGGTTATCAAAGCTCAGGTTCAGCTAATGTTTATAAAAACGTTCTTACAATAGGCAAGGGTGAAGGCGGTACAACAGATCCGACTACTCCTGATACTCCAACAACACCTGATGAAGAAGGTTTTTACTTCTTCAATACTTTTGAAGATGGTGTTGAAGGCTGGGAGTCCAGAGGTGCAACAACAGTTTCTTCAAGCAGTACTAATGCATATTCAGGAAGCAAATCACTGTTCATAAGCGGGCGTGAAGATACATGGCAGGGTGCTTCTTATTCGTTGAGAGGCTTTTCTGCCGGTTCAACATACAGCTTTGGTACAATGATAATGCAGAATAGTCTGTCTACCGAAGAAATGAGAATGACTCTTCAGTACACAGATTCAAGCGGTGAAACTCAATACGATACAGTTGCTGTTGCAGATGCCGAAAAAGGCAAGTGGACAAAACTTGAAAATACTGCATATACCATTCCGGCAGGTGCTTCTGACTTGCTTCTTTACGTTGAATCAACAAATGAACTTGTAGATTTCTACATTGATGAAGCATTCGGTGCTACAAAAGGCATGTCAACAGGTGGAACTGCAAGCGGTCCTATTATTGGTGATGTTGATAACAGCGGCAAAGTTGATTCAAAGGATATTGAAGATTTGCAGGCATATATCCTCGGTAAAGATGTAACAATTTCTTACACTGAAGCTGATGTAAACAAGGACGGAGTTATTGATGCAACTGACCTTGCAGCTTTAAGAAGACTTATTAACAGCGGTAAAGCTAATACAACAGTTACAACAAAAACTCCTGCAATTATTACAACAACCACTACAACTACTACTCAAAAACCTTCAGCAGGCGGCGTTGATACTTCATGGATTGATCCATCAAAGCCAATGGTTGCTATTTCATTTGATGACGGTGCGGTTGGAACTTCTCCAAATTCATCATCAATGAGAATCCTAAACGCACTTGCTGATTCAGGCTTCCACTCAACATTCTTCTATGTCGGAGATTGGACTAACGCAAATAATCAGGGTGAAATAAAGAAAGCTTATGAATTAGGCATGGAAATTGCAAATCATACAACTTCACATCCTTACCTTACAAATCTTTCTTCAAATGAAATCCGAAGTGAATATGAGAATTGTGCTAACAAGCTTAAATCAATTATTGGTACAGATCCATCTCCATTGCTTAGATTGCCTTATCTGGCTTCAAACAGCACAGTACAGTCAACGCTCTATGATGCTCCGCTTATTACATGTGCTATTGATACTCAGGACTGGAATAATGCATCAAGTGACCAGATTATCAGCACAATTAAAAACGCAATGAACAATGGTTCATTGAAAAATTCTATTGTACTTTGCCACGAAACCTATGATTCAACAGCTGCTGCAATGGAATATCTTTGTCCTTACCTTAAGTCACAAGGCTGGCAAATTGTAACTATTTCAGAAATGTTTGCTGTAAACGGAAAAACTCTTAACGGCGGTCAGATTTACACAAAGTGCAATTAATTTAATTCTGATACTCTATAAAATTCCCATTATTTTATTCAGCACAATAAAATCCGCTTTTGATGTAATTTGTCAAAAGTGGATTTTTTACGTTTAATGCAAGCTCATGAAAACAAAAACAAACCTGAGAAGTAATCATTCTTCTCAGGTTTGTTTGCTTATCTGCAAAGCTCCTCATAAAGCTTTATATAAAGCTTAGCAGAATTATTCCAACTGAAATTACAGTTCATAGCACGTCTGATAAGTGCATTCCATTCGTCCTTATCGTTATATGTATCTTTAGCACGTTTCAATGAATTTAACATATCCTGTGCATTATACGTTTTAAATGTAAAGCCGTTTCCATTAATTCCGCCGTTATCATTAATGGAATCACGAAGTCCGCCTGTTTCTCTTACAATTGGTATTGTACCATATCTCATAGCAATCATTTGAGCTAAACCACACGGTTCACTTTGTGACGGCATTAAAAACATATCAGAGCCTGCATAAATCTGCTTTGAAAGTGTATGATTAAATCCAAGATTAACTGATACTCTTTGAGGATAACGATAACTCATTTCATTGAAAAAGTCTTCATAAATTTTTTCGCCGCTGCCTAAAATTACAAATTCAAAACCTATTGATACCATTTCTTCCATGACATACTTGATAAGGTCAATACCCTTATGGGAAACAAGACGTGTTACAATTCCTACTAAAGGAGAATCATCGTCATTAAGTCCTGTAAGACTCAAAAGATCTTTCTTGCATCTGTATTTACCTGACAAATCATTTACAGAATAATTCTGAGGTATACTAAGGTCACTTTCGGGATTATAATAGTCCGTATCAATTCCGTTTAGAATACCGCACAGCTTATATTGCTTAGTAACAAGTATTCTGTCCAAACCATGAGAATACCAAGGGTCAAGTATTTCCCATGCATAGCTCGGACTTACAGTTGTAATTTTATCCGCAGTTTCAATTGCACCTTTCATCAGATTTATTTTGCCGTCAAATTCAAGCAGTCCGGAATGATACATCGGAATACCCATAAGTTCAGTTAAAACCTCTGTTCCATATTGTCCCTGATACTGAATATTGTGTATTGTGAAAACTGTTTTTATACAGTCATAGCCTTGCTGATACTTATAGAATATCTGATAGTATACAGGAATTAGTGCAGTTTGCCAATCATGAGCATTTATCACATCAGGCTTAAAATCAATTACACGGAGCATTTCAAGTACAGCTCTGGAAAAAAATACAAATCTTTCTCCATCGTCATAAAAGCCGTATAATCCATCACGATTAAAATAATATTCATTATCAATAAAATAGTATGTTATTCCATTATAAAGCGAAGAAAATACTCCACAATACTGTTTTCTCCATGCAACATCTACCGTAAGATTTGTAATAAACTTCATATCTTTGCGAAGTTCAGGATTTACTGACTTATAAAGCGGCATAACAATTCTGCAATCATGACCATTCTCGTTAATTGCCTGCGGCAATGAACCGATAACATCCGCAAGACCGCCTGAAGCTGCAAAAGGTACTGCTTCACTTGCTGCAAAAAGTATTTTCATTTATATCACCTGCCACTTAAATGCTTGCATTTTTACCTATATATAGCGGATATGTTCCTGAACCGGTAAGAACCTTATCATCATTAATAGTTACATTTTTATCTGTAATAATAGCGTTAATATCGCATCTGTTTCCAATAGTTGTACCCTGTAAAAGAACAGAGTTCTTTACGACAGTATCCTTTCCTATTTTTACGCCCCTGAATAATACACAGTTTTCAACTGTACCCTCAATAATACAACCGTCAGCAATAAGGGAATTTTTTATATTGGATTCAAGTCCGTATTTTACAGGACCGTTATCCCCTATTTTGGTATATATAGGCAGATCTTTTCTAAACAGCTCATTTCTGTTTTCCGTTTTTAAAAGAGCCATATTTGCTTCATAAAAACTTTGAATACTATCTATTTTAGTGAAATAATTCTTATGTTCATAGCCGTATATTTTATATTCATTTTTCTTAGCCTGAAGAACATCTCTTATAAAACTATACTGATTTCTGCTTGCTACACCTGTTATTATTTTTTTCAAAAAGTCTTTGCTGATAACAAACATATCAAGGCAAACATTGCATTCTCCTGAAAACTGAGGGTCAACCAAAACATCTTTTACCCTGCCGTTTTCGTCAAGCTCAAGAACATTTGTTGAATGATTTTTCTCACTGTCATAAACAGCCTTGCTGTAAATAGCTGTTATATCAGCTTCTGTTTTAATATGCTGTTCAAGTACAGGAGTGAAGTTAATGGCTGTAATAACATCACAGTCTGAAAGTATAACATATTTTGCTTTAGAATGTTCTATAAAGCTCCATATATTATTCAAAGCATCCAGACGTCCTCTGTAAATTCCGCCTATCTGACTGTACGGCGGCAGCAGGTGAAGTCCGCCCTTTTTTCTCGACAAATCCCATTCACGTCCTGAACCTACATGGTCCATAAGAGAGCCGTAATTAGATTTTGTTATAACGCCTACTTCAACAATGCCTGAGTTTACCATATTTGAAAGCGGAAAATCAATTAATCTGTATCTGCCTCCGAACGGAATAGAACCCATTGTTCTTTGCTTTGTTAATTCTATAACGGATGAATCATGCATACTTGCAAAAATCATTCCTAAAATACTGTAATTTACTCCCATTGTTTTGCCTCCTTAAATATTATCAGCGATAATCTGCTTTGGCTCTACTGATTTTCCGCTTGATACTGTTACATTATGTCCTACTACAGCTATTCCCCAGTCATCACGATTTTCAACTGTTTCAGGACTCAAGCCTATTTTGGCATTATTTTCAATTGTGCAGTCCTCGCCGATAATTGCATATTCAACAACCGAGCCGCTTTTTATAACTGAGCCCGGCATTACAATACTGTATTTTACCGTTGCACCCTCTTCAATTGTAACTCCTGAGAAAATTACAGAGAAATCCACCGTACCGTTTATTGTACTTCCCTCTGCTATCATTGAGTTTTCAATATTCGCATTATCTCCGATATACTGCGGAGGCATATTATTATTTCTTGAATATATCTTCCACTTAGGGTCATAAAGGTCAAGCGGTACATTCGGATTAATCAGATCCATATTAGCTTCCCAAAGGCTGTCAAGCGTACCAACATCTTTCCAGTATCCCTCAAAAGCATATGCAAAAAGGCGTTCATTATTTGCAAGCATTGAAGGGATAATATCCTTACCAAAGTCCTTTGAGCCTGTATTTGCATTTTCATTTTCAATCAGGTACTTTTTGAGCTTTTGCCATGTAAATACATATATGCCCATTGACGCAAGTGTTGACTTAGGTTCTTTCGGCTTTTCTGTAAAGTCAATAACTCTGCCATCGTCATTACATGTCATAATGCCGAATCTGCTTGCTTCTTCCAACGATACATTAAGAACAGCAATAGTGCTGTCTGCATTATTTTCAATATGAAAATCAATCATTTTGGAATAGTCCATTTTATAGATATGGTCACCGCCGAGAACTATTACATAGTCCGGATCATATCGTTCAATAAAGCTCATATTCTGATAAATAGCATTTGCTGTTCCTTCATACCATGAAGCACCTCTTGCGGTCTGATAAGGCGGAAGAACGTGAACTCCTCCGTTCATTTTATCAAGATCCCAAGGCTGACCGTTGCCGATATATTCATTAAGAACCAGCGGCTGATATTGTGTAAGTACACCTACAGTATCAATACCTGAATTGGTACAGTTTGACAATGGAAAATCAATAATACGATATTTTCCTCCATAAGGAACTGCCGGCTTTGCCATATCTCTTGTAAGAGCGTAAAGTCTGCTTCCCTGACCACCTGCAAGCAGCATAGCTACACATTTTTTCTTAATATACATAGTATTCCTCCCAAGTGCCGTTTTACTACAGTAACCAAACAACCTGATTATAAAGTTGATGTTTATTGATTTCTGTAAGGCAGTTATTCATTATTTAGAACTTTCAGTTTTTATTTCTGAAGATTTTTTTGTTTTAGATTTTATTGTTTTTACTTCTCTTTTCTTTACAGGAGCATATTTTAAATAAATTACAGATAACGGTGCAAGTGTTAATGAAATGGAATCATCAAAGCCATGCATAGGATATGCTTTGGTTTTAAATGATTTTTCAGTAATTCCGTAACCTCCGAATTCTGTTGAATCAGAATTAAATACAAGCTTATATCTTCCTTTTTTAGGAACTCCTATTTTATAGTCGTTACGTTCAACAGGCACAAAATTACATACAGCAATAATTTCATCACCATTATCGTCAATTCTTCTGAATGCAATTACACTTTGCTTATAATCGTCATTTGAAATCCATGAAAAGCCGTTCCACGAATCATCATCCTGCCATAAAGGAGAATTTTCAAGATAAAATTTATTAAGCTTTTCATTAAAAAGAAGCATTTGTTTATGTTCTGTTTCATCAAGTAAAAACCAGTCAAGCTGTGATTGATAATTCCACTCACGCTTCTGCCCGAATTCCTGCCCCATAAACATTAACTTTTTGCCCGGATGTGCCATCATATAGCACATAAATGCTCTCAATGAACTGAATTTTCTATCATATTCGCCCGGCATCTTTTCCAGCAGCGAACATTTACCATGCACAACCTCGTCATGAGAAATAGGCAAAATGTAATTTTCTGAAAAGCAGTAGAAAAATGAAAAGGTAAGCTTATCATGGTTAAAGGCACGATAAATCGGGTCAAGAGAGATATATGAAACCATATCATTCATCCAGCCCATATTCCACTTGAAATTAAAACCAAGACCTCCGATGTCAGTTGGTTTGGTTACCATAGGCCATGCCGTTGATTCCTCAGCAATCATCAAAACATCAGGATGCTTTAGAAATGCAGCCTCATTGAGTCGTTTCAGGAATGAAACTGCCTCAAGATTTTCATTTCCTCCATAAATATTTGCACACCACTCGCCGTCACGCCTGTCATAATCAAGATAAAGCATTGATGCAACTGCGTCCACACGAAGTCCGTCAATATGAAATTCATCAAGCCAATAGCATGCACTTGAAATCAGAAACGAGCAAACTTCGCCCTTGCCGTAATCAAATACTCTTGTCCCCCACGCTTTATGCTCTTTTTTGCACTCATTTGAATATTCATAACAGCAGGAACCGTCAAATTCATACAATCCGCTTGCATCCTTTGGAAAATGTGCAGGAACCCAGTCTAAAATTACGGAGATATTATTTTCATGAAACAAATCAATCATTTTACGAAAATCATCAGGAGTTCCGTACCTTGAAGTAGGTGCAAAATAACCTGTAACCTGATATCCCCATGAGCCGTCAAACGGATACTCTGTCAGCGGCATAAATTCTATATGTGTATATGACATCTTTTTTAAATAAGGTATAATTTCCTCAGCAAATGCCACATAATTAAAATAACTTCCGTCATCATTAATTTTCCAGGAACTTAAATGTACCTCGTATATATTAACAGGACTTTTATATATTACCGATTTCTTTTTGTTTTTTATCCATTCCTTATCATTCCATTTATAAGTACTTTCATATATCTTTGAAGCTGTACCGGGTCTTGTTTCAAAATGTGCCGCATAAGGATCTGATTTCATTAAAAATCTTCCGTCTGACGTTTCTATACTGAATTTATATATATCATATTGTTTTAACTTTGAAACAGTTGTTTCCCAAACGCCGTCAGCAATAAGCGACAATGGGTTTGCGTTTCTATCCCAATTGTTAAAATCTCCAACAACTGAAACCGAAACAGCATGAGGTGCCCATACTCTGAAAACAAAGGACTTTGTTCTTCCTTTTTTTATGGAGTGAACTCCGAAAAATTTATATGTTTCATAATTTTTTCCCTGATAAAATAAGTAAAGCGGAAAGTCATTTTGATTTGAATTGTTATACGAAGCCATACTATTCCCCCTTTTCATATTTATTATTTTATCAGAAAATGAAGCATTATTCAAGTCTTTTTGGCATATCAACAAAAATTTCAGATATTACACTAATTTCATTTGTGTATTTTAGTGCATTTTGCTGTATTTTTAAATAAAAAATACAGATGCTTTGTTAAATTCACAAAAATATAAGTCTGCAACTCTAATGCTATTTTTAAAATATTTTAGTCAACACCGCACAAATATTGCAAATGTTATTGTTATGTTAGTCTTACCTATATTATGTTGATAATTCATTCTTTGAGAACCTGCTGTTCACAAAAAACATATACTCGCAAATTCTTTTTTAATTTCCGAAAAATTTTTAAATATGCTTGAAATATTAAAATAAATAGGTTATAATATACATAAGCAGTATAGAACAAGTCTTTAGACACGCTGTATGCCATAAGCTTCAATTTTTTGATTAACCCACTGTATCTATGAAGCAAATCACTTTAACAGGGAGGCTGAATTAAATGTTTGATAAAACCATGACTTTTTCCGTAAATGAGGATAAGGAAGCTGAGCTTAAAAAAAATCTTACTATTGTTTATGACGCTTTAACTCAAAAAGGCTACAATCCGATTAATCAAATTGTAGGTTATATTCTTTCCGAAGATCCGACATACATAACAACATACAATAACGCAAGAAGCCTTATTCGTCATATTGATCGTGATGAGCTTCTTCAGGTTCTCGTGCGTTCTTACCTAAATCAATAAAGTTAACAGATATTTAATGACGGTGTTTAATTCAGTAAACACCGTTTTTTATTTTGAATATTAGACCTTGTTCTTACAATAAATTCCACTGATATAATTGATTTATCTGCTTATAATACTAAAGCAGCGGAAAGCTGCAATCAGCATTAAGGAATTTTGATTTATGAAAAAATTAACCTTAACTACAGCCGCAGCTGCAGCAATACTGTGCCTAAACAGTTTAACTGCATTTGCTGCCGACACTACTAAGCATGGCTATGGTCAAGGGACTGCTGTTGATAATTTAAATCGTCCTACAGGAGCAATCGAATTCAACTCACAGTACAGCGGAATTGATGCCTACGCTTTATCTGAAGCTGAAAACAGAATAATCCTTACTTTTGACCAAGGCTATGAAAACGGATATACAGACGATATTCTTGATGTTCTGAAAGAAAAAAACGTCACTGCAATTTTTTTCCTGACAGGTGACTATGCCCGCAAGGAAAAGGATCTTGTTAATCGAATGATAGCAGAAGGACACGTTCTTGGAAATCATGGTATGAAACATGCAAGTCTGCCAACACTTACAGAGGTTGAAGCAGAAGAAGAAATAATGTCACTTCATCAGTTTGTATTGGACGAATATAACTATGAAATGCAGTATTTCAGATGTCCTTGCGGAGAATATTCGGAAGAGTCACTTGAGCATTTGCAGAAACTCGGTTATAAAACACTATTCTGGAGCTACGCTTATGTGGACTGGAAAACTGACAGTCAGCCGTCAGCCGGCGAAGGCTTTGAAAAGCTCACAGAATCGGCTCATGGAGGAGAAATACTATTGCTTCACTCCGTATCTCAGACAAATGCTCAGATTTTAGGTGACGTTATAGACAATTTCCGTCAGCAGGGTTTTGTTGTATAATAAAAAATGCAGAGAACCGGTTAAGGTTCTCTGCATTTTATTACATAATATATCAAACCAAATAGCATTCTTTTAGTAACCGTTCTTCAAACTTATCACGAGGAAGCGGCTTATCAAAGAAATATCCCTGAGCCTGTTCGCATTTTAGCTGTTTAAGATAATTTATCTGTTCAATTGTTTCAACGCCCTCAGATATTACCTCTAATTTAAGTTCCTTTGCCATAGAAATTATATTTTTAAGTATAACCTTTTCACGCTCATCATTTACTTTTTCATCGGCAATGAAAGATTTATCCAGCTTCAACACATTAAAGTCCATGTTTTTAAGCATATTTATTGAAGAATAACCTGTTCCGAAGTCATCAAGTGAGGCACTGAAGCCGTTTTCTTTGAGCTGTTTTAACAAATCCCTGAATTTTCGATCATTTTCCATACAGCAAGTTTCAGTGAATTCAATTTCAAGGTATTCAATAGGCGTATCATACTTTTTGGCAATACTTTTTATTCGTTCTATAAATCCCGGAGTTTCCAGAGTTACCTTTGAAAAGTTTACTGAAACAATTACAGGTTTAATCCCATTGTCAATCCAGTTACGAATTGAATGACATACCGACTCGTAAACATAAAAATCAATCTCATATATCATTCCGTTTTGCTCAAAAATAGGTATGAAAGACATGGGAGGCATTATTTTGCCGTTTTTCATCCATCTTGTTAAAGCTTCTGCTCCGACTATATGATAATTTTCAAGACTTACCTTAGGCTGAAAATAGACCAGAAATTCACCGTTCTCCAATGCAGGCTTCAAAGAACTTTCCAACATTTTACGCTGTTCAAATGCAATTCGACTTTCATTTGTATAGTAAACTATATCAGCATCACGTTTTTGTCTGGTAAATCCGAAAGCAATACTTGCATTTTCAATAATTTCTACTGCATCACGAACATTAGGCTCTATCATATAAATTCCCATTCTGAAATTAATTTCAAATTTAAAGAATATATCATTTACATTTATCTCACATGAAAGATTATTTATTTTTTCAATTCGCTGTTCAATATTTTCCTTTCTTACAAATACAAAGAAATTATCACCGCCTGTTCGAGCAAAAGTTTCATTTTCGTCCAAAATCAGACGCAAGCTGTCTACAACGGTATGCAAAACAGCATTGCCTCTTTCAAAGCCTACCTTTGCATTAATTGATTTATATCGTTTTATATTCATAAAAATAACTGCATATTCGCTTAATTCCAATGTATTTCTGATACCGTTAAGCTTTTCTTTAAAGCCTATTGTATTCAAGCATCCAAATCTTATATCATGAGTTTGAGCATATTTTGCTGTTTCCATACTCGAAAATCTGTTCATATATGTATGCAGAGTTTCTGAAACAAAACGTAAAGCCTTTTGCTTTCTCGGTGATAAAGCAACACTTCCGCTGCATCTGTATATTTTATAAATATATACTTCATCTAAAATAGAATGCATTGTATATTCTTCAAATGGTGTATCTTCATCGATTTCATAATTTACAGAATACAAAACCTGAGGAGTTTCATAATGTCCCCTCTGTATTCTTCTCAAAGTTACGCCACATATATCAAAATCATCAGCAATAAGTGAAAATGCACTCTGAGTAATATCAAGAGTCTGAAAGTTATAGAACATAATATCAACAAACTTAAACAGCCTGTCCATTAAGCTGATAAATTGTGCTGCATAATTTTCATCTGTTTTTGAATCACCGATCAATGAATCAGATGATATACGAATCTGATTTCCATTTTTTATATTTCCAGGCTGTTGATGAAGGTTTTTAAACAGGTCTTTTTCTGCTTCGGAAATAAGACTTCTGACATTAATTCCATTTTCAGGATAATTAGATATTCCTATATTTACATTAACAGAACAACATTTTTGTGAATCAATATCACTTGTTCTCACAAATCCGATAATTCCTTCACAATCGGCTTTAATCAGATCCTTTGACATTTTTCTTTTTGATAAGAGGAAAAAACGTTCCTTGTCACGTCCGATAATATAATCGTTGCTGTATAATTTCCTTAACGATTCAGCAAATCTTCTTATATATGCATCCGCATACTCATATCCAAGGTATTCTTCAACTGAAGCTATGTCAAGTATTTCAGCAATAATTAAAATTCCGTTTTTATATGTATCATTTTCAAGCATAGGAGTGGATTTAGCACAAAAACCGTTAAAATTAAGCAATCGGGTTAAAGAATCTGTTTCAGCAGTTTCTTTAATACTTTCAATAATACTTTTTTCATGATTAATATTATATATTCTTCCAATGATGCATGTTATTCTGCCGTTTTCGTCTATACTTTTGCAGTCGGCACGATACCAGCATAAAGAATTTTCAAAAAATGATGAACGGAATTCAATTGATGATTTTTTTGACATTATAAAAAGCTGTCTGAAAGAATGCAGAAATGTATCAACATTATCTTTGACAATAACATCATTTTTATAAATTTCTGACATGAAATCATTAATTGTCTGATCAGATTTGAATAGTCCGTTTTTTGCACCGATAAAAACTAATATATCCTGTTTTACATCATACTTAAAAAACTGTTCTTCTGCAACAGCAGTATAAATATCCAACATTTCATGCGGTAAATCAAAATTCTCTTTTTGAACTGAATTATCTGTATTATTTATCATGCAGTCATTCATATTTCTCATCCTTTCTGCATTGCTTTTTAAGGCAATCCCCTACAAAACACGCAACTATGCCTTAAATTTATTCGACCAAAATTTTGTCATATTTTTTATTATTATAGCATATACTGCTGATTTAGTCAATGAGATTATATGAACAAATCCGCTTTTCTTTCCGTCAAATAGCGTATTGACGGGCTTTATCAGCATTCGTGGTAGATACATATAATGAGGAAACCGTCTTTTTTTCTACCAACTTTTCTACCAAAATCGCTCTTTTTCGTTCTCTTTTTCTCGCTATTTATTTTTCGACATTATATTTTATAATGTTGATGTTTGCGATTTGCCCGTGGCTGGGGGCGTATCGCTTTTCTTTTTTCTACCGCCTGCCCTTTTCGGTGCAGGCTCATCTGTTGTTTTTGCCGTGGACTTCGTACTTGAAGTTTTCTTGTCCGAGGTCTTTTTGGTTGAAGGCTTTTTGCTTGCCGACTTCTTCCTCGTTGACTTCTTCTCAGGCGCAGGCTCAACAGTTTCCGCAGTAGCTTTCGTCTGCTCTAAAGTCTCACCATCAAGCACCCTTGCGATCGTCTCCGCAGAAACGACCTTAGCATTATACTCCAAGTGACTATAAAGGTTTGCCGTGATCGTATAGTTGCTGTGTCCAAGCCACTCCTGAATCGCCTTCATCGGCACATCATTCGCAAGAAGTAAACTGGCACATGAATGTCTCAGATCATGGAAACGCAGATGACGGAGTCCTGCTTTGGTAATGACATAATGGAAACGAGTTGTCACATACTCAGGAGCGATCAGCTTGCCGAAGCTGTCACGGCAGACAAAGCCTTCAAACTCTTTGTCATACGATATGCCGCTGATTTTCTTGAAGTGGGCTTCAAGCTCCTTCCTCTCCAACAGCATTCTTTCGATATGCGGAATCAGAGGGAGCGTTCTCCTTGTGGAATTGGTTTTCAGTCTGTTCTCCACATAGAGCTTTCTTCGACCGCTGCCGTCATAGTCGCTTACGACCTTACGCTGAATGGTGATCGTCTTATTGGTGAAGTCGATCGAATCCCACCGCAGACCAAGCACCTCACTTCTTCTCAGCCCATAATAGGCTGCGATATGCACGATCAGTTCCAACTTATCGTCCTTGAAAACCTCAAACAATTTACTCAGCTCGTCCTTGTTATAGAATGTGGCTTCATAACGCTCGGCTCTCGGAACAACGAGTTTGTCCATCGGGTGTACTGGAATGTACTCCATTCTAACTGCATAAGCTAATGCGGAGTGAATTGCAAGGTAATACTGCTTTGCACAACTGCCCTTACAGCCCTCATCGAGCTTGTGATTGAGAAACTCCTGCACATGGGTATATCTAAGTGTGCCGAGTGTCAGATCGGGATAATGCTCATCGAGGTACTCTACAAAACGCTTATTTGCACTTCTGTATGAATTGAAAGTGGTTCGGGCAAGATTCTGTCTCACAGCCGCCAGCCATTGCTCGATATAAGCACTCAGCTTCAGCTTCGCTTCGGGAGTATCCGCATAAACTGCATACAGCTCACGCACCGCAGACTTTCTTGCCGACTTCGGCTTTTCGAGTTCACCTGATCTATACTGTTCGTCAAACTCCGACACGATCTGATCGACTGCTTCTTTCAGAGCCTTCTTCGTGCATTTTTCAGGCAGACCTGTTGTCACCCACTTACGCTTGCGCTTTCCTGTGCTATCCTTGTAGTCAAAAACAACATACTGTTTTCCGTTTTTAGCGGAAGTGATGAATGTATAAGGCAGACTTGCTTTCACTTTTTTATCCTCCTTCGATTTGAAAGCGGTAGAAGTCTGCTGTTGACTCTTTGATTATAGCGCAGAACCAAATATAATGCAAGACTTTATGACCGCAGTTCTCTATTTTCGGCGCTGTGACCGGATTTTAACCCTTGTTTTTGTGCGCAATGAGCGCGTCGATCACATCTTCTTTCAGTACCCTGATGTGCCGACCGCAATGCTCGATCTTTTGAAGCTCGCCCCTTTGTATCATACCGTAGACACGGGTAGGCTTGAGCTTCATGATCTCGCAGACTTGCTTGACGGTCAGCACAGGCGGATACTTCCTGTAATTGCTTTTCAGCGTTTTCTTTGTCGGATCACTCGCCATAAAAAACCTCCTCTCAGGAGAAAAAGAAAACATAATAGCGTTGATGTTTCATATTCAGTTTTCAAGTTGCTCTTTGCCGACCACAGAGGTCAGCGTACATCGTCTGTCGGTTATTTTTATGCCCAAAAGAATGATGTACTGTTGGCAGCTCCCCCTCGGTCTGAGGAGAAGCTCCCGACAGCATATCGCTGTCTCTATGAAAATAGGAGAAATGGAACAGGCATCGTCAGAGATGTTTTAGGCAGCACCCGTTCCGCAGAACGGACGCTCCCGACAGCATCTCTGCTGTCTTGAAGTACATGATCCAAATGAAAGAGAGTGACTACACAAATGTTGGGACGGCAAGGGAAAATGGAAAAAGCCTTTGCCGTCCCTTGTCACGGAGGATAAAATATGAGAGAGATATCCGTACCCCTCAAACCGATAAGCGGTACGAACCTCTCTACATATCAACCGAGGATTTTGGAAAAACGGGAAAGATTTTCCCGAATTTCTTGCTTCAAAAAAGAATAATCAGCGATATGCACAAATTCGCCTATTCATTTTCGTGCATGATGATATAATCTTTGATCTTCTGCTTGGCAATCCTGATGCGGTATCGTATCTTGTCGATCGACAGACCGTATTTTGAAGCGAGGTACGGCATCGTGACCTTATCATCGCTCAGAAAATAGTCTTGTATCAGTGCATAGCCCTCTGGATAATCGGTTTTTAGCAGGCTCAGTGCTTCGGAGAGGTATTCAAGCCGTTTCCTCTGCCTGGTCTGCTCCCATTCTTCCTCCTCGCTTATGGGGAGACTTGCAGGATCGGGATTTGAAGCGAGAACATCATCGAAGTCGGGATAGATCATTCCGTTTTCAGCATCTCGCTCCTCAAGGTACTTTTCTTTCCGCAGGAGCTTGTTGTACTCCTTCTCAATGCTACGGGGAACATCGTCACCGAAGTGGAAATAGATAAATCTGCCCATCACTTGCTGTCCTCCGTTTCAGAGTTCAGCTTCGTCAGAGCCGGAGCGTCATGTGCGATAAGCTGTTCGTTGCAGGCACTCAGGGTATCAATGCCAACAACTTAAGCGTAATTGGCATTTACCCCGCAAAAAAATCA
>OGDY01002809.1_pt1 | contig 15132 bp, 15 predicted proteins | sample 1570341 | NCBI WGS metagenome assembly OGDY01 (sample SAMEA2581972, study PRJEB24529) | metagenome | biome: Human gut stool | place: China | collected 2011 | reverse complement strand
ATTTATTGCCATTCCAAAAACAAGAATATAAGCTAAAAAATAAATCCATAACATTAATACAATTATATTACTAAGACTTCCATAGAAAAGATTATAATTGCTTATATTTGTTACATAATAAGAATAAATAATAGTTGTTAATATCCAACCAATTGTTGTAAATACAGTTCCTTTTGTATTATATTTACTTGGAATATGACTATCTGGCGCGATTGAATAAATAAGCTTAACAATAAAACAAATTATAAATAACGCAAGTGGCCATTTTGACCAAAAATAAATTTTATAAATAGCTTCACTAAAAGGCTGTAAAATTTTTAAACCCAAGATAAGTGCTACAATATGATTACCAAATGCTAAAACAATTAAAGTAAACACAAATAACATCAATAATAGTATTGTAAGAATTAAAGCTTTTATACGTCTTTTTAAATAATTAGAATATGGTATTCCATATAAAGTATTAGAAGTTATAATAATAGAATGTGGACCATTAGACGCTAAAATAAAACCTACAACCATTGATAATCCTATACTAAGATTTAATCCTTCACCATTTATATAAGAAATAAGAATATCACTTACACCTTTAGGAAGTATTTCATTCATAGCGTAAATAACATTAGTAAAAGGAACACGAAAGGTTGAACATATAAATCCTAATAAAACAATAGTTGGAATAATTGACAAAACTAAGAAAAATGCAAGTTGACCTGGAAGTACTTTCATTTCAGGCTTAACTATAATACTATAAATTTGTCCTATTACATTTTTTATTTTTTTCATAACTTCACCACTATTAATATACCAAAAAAATTTATTATTTACAAATTAATATTTTTAATATCATTTTCATCAAAAATGTTATATCTAATAGAATTTATTCCTAATTTATAAAAGTTAATCTTATTCATATTTAATATTTGACTATTATATATATACATTAAATGCTTCTTTTCTTTTACAGGATAAAGTTTCTTATAACGATCTTTTAAAAATAGATTATCATTATTATATAAACTATTTAAACTAAATTTACTAATCATCATTTCTTGTCTACCATAAATAATAACTTCTAAATTAGGATTTTTATGATATCTTTTTTTATAACCATCAACTATTTCTTTTATTTCATCTAAAGTAAGTTCATAAGACAAAGTAACTTTTTTTACTCCTAAATTATGTAATAAAGAAACCGTATAGGAATTAGTTACGTTTAAAGAGAAATCACTATTATCTATATTTTTATAATCCAGACTACCAATTTCTCCAATCATAACAGGATTATTATAAGCTACATATTGATAATTAACACGAGGAATCTTAAAAACAAGACGCTTATCATCTAACTTCATTAAATTTATGTCATCAGTATAAATCTTATCAACATTTATTTTTTTTACTTTTTCATAAAGGCTTCCATCTTCAATTAGAATTGTTTTTTCTAGTTTATCACTAACACTTACTACATTAAATACAACTTCTTTTTTTTGATATTTGATTTCATACTGACGTTTTTTTATTAATAAATCAATAGCTTTTCTTCTTATATCATTTAAATCTTTATTATTAACATAAATATTACTATCTTTTTCTATAGTTAGTTTATTAATAACAAATGGTGTATTACCTAATTTATTTAGTTGTTTTTTTATTAATTCTTGTGTTAAAGGAGCTTTTAAAGATTCTTCTACTTTAACTCCTTTAATAGAAACAAAATTTATTCCATCGCTAATTTCTAATACAATTTCTTGATTTTTTCTTAAAATAATTTTCATTTCTATTTTGACTTTTCTACTTATTGTACTAATATATTTTTTTAAATTTTCTAACTGTTTGATATCCGTAGTTTTTACCATCAAACTATTATCAGCAATTTTCTTATCTACTTTTAAAGTAACTATATCCCCTTTTTTAGCACTCTTTACTCGATTTTTATCTACCACCATAGTTGTAACAACAAATCCATAATCAGTATCAATAAACCTAATACCATCACCAATATTTAAATCATCATCTAATTTTATTTTAATTAAATTATTGTTACTCTTAATTACCCTACCTATAGGAATACCCAAATGATTAGGTCGATAATCATTCGTTATTTTATCATTTGTTTCATTAAATAAAAAACCTTTTGTAAAGTCACGATTAAAAATCTTTTTTAATTCTTTTATATCGTTTTCTGTAATATTTACCTTCCCTGTTTCAAAGTAAGAATCAATAGCTTTACGATATAATGATACTACCAAATAAACATATTCAGCTCTTTTCATTCTTCCTTCTATTTTAAAACTATCAATACCACTTTCTATTAGTTTATCAATATTGTTCAAAGTATATAAATCTTTAGTACTTAGAGGATAACTATTTTTATTTAACTTTTTATTATTTTTATCAATAACATCAAAAGGAAGACGACATGTTCCTGCACACATTCCTCTATTACCGCTTCTACCACCAATTAAACTACTCATTAAGCATTGTCCTGAATAGCTAATACAAAGCGCGCCATGAACAAAAACTTCTAACTCTAAAGAAGTCTTTTTTCTAATTTCCTTTATTAGCTCAATATTAGTTTCACGTGCTAGAACAACTCTTTTTATTCCTAATTTTTCACAAATCTTAACACCATTAAGGTTATGAATATGCATCTGTGTTGAAGCATGTATTTCTAAATTTGGATAAGTTTTTCTTATTAAATCTAACATTCCTAAATCTTGAACAATAATAGCATCTACGTTATTTTGATGTAAAAAATCAATATAATTCATAAATCTATTTACTTCATTTTCTTTAATTAAAGTATTAACTGTAACATAAACTTTGACACCATAAACATGACAAAGTGAAATAGCAGATACTAATTCATCTAAATCAAAATTTGGAGCAAAATTACGTGCCCCAAAAGAATAACCACTAAGATAAACTGCATCACATCCCGCATTAAGCGCTGCTATTAAAGCTTCTTTTGAACCTACGGGCGCTAATAACTCTGGCTTTTTCATTTTTACCTCCTAAAAAAGTTGCTAATGGCAACTTGTAACATCTTTATATATATCATAAGTATAAACAAATTTATTTGTTTTATATTCTATTTTAATACATCCTTTTACTTCTTCATTAGTATCTGGATCTATAATATCTTTATTTTCTAACAAACCACTTCTTTTTAATGTTTCAATAGTTAAATAATAAGGTTTGGTCTCACTTAAAGATTCTGTATTTTGTGCTCCCCACATTCTAGCAACATTTTCTAATGATTCCTTTTGACTTTTTGAAATATTTTCACTTGATTCAATAAAAGTATCATTAATTATAGGATATATTATAAGTGCTAATATACCTAATATTACTATTACCCCTATTAATTCAATCAATGTAAACCCTCGTTTCATATTTTATCACCTAAAAAAATTATAATATAATTTTTATAAAAACACAAGAAAAGAAATAATCATTTTGCGATTATTTCTTAAAGTGAGTAAGGAGTGTATTTATTCTAATTTATATTTTTATACATTAATTTTTTCTTACTTTTCTATTCATTATCACCTCCACTATATTAATAGTACCAGACAATTATGAATTTTTTTTGTTAGAAATGTGAAATTTTATAATTTAGTTCCACATAAGAAACAAGTTGTAGCAGTTAAAGATAATGGCGCGCCACAATTTGGACATACTTTTTTACCATCTTCATTAATCTTTACTTCTTCTTTTGGTTCTTCTTTTTTCTCCACAACTACTTCTTTTGGTTTTAAATCTTCTGGATTTATTTCATGGATTTTTGCTTTAATAGGTTCATCTGAAGAACCAAATATTGATAACTTTTTAGAATTATTTAAATTTTCTACCTTACTAGCTGAAATATCAGGAATAGTCTTATCATCATCAATATCTATTATTTCAATATTATCATCTTTTTTTATTTCATTGTTTATACCTTCATCATAAATAGATGTAGTATTAACTTTATTTTTTTCATCTATATATTCATTATTTACAAGCTCCATTAAATCTTCATGTAAATCTTTTTTTTGTAGATTTACCGTTTTTATATCAGGATTTAATTCTTCATAACCAAAATCATTTTGGTCAACAACAATATCTACTTTTTTTAAATCATGTGCTTTATATTTAGGAACATTAGAATAATCTTTTGGTTTATATACATAATCATCATATGAATCATCAACAACTTTTTTTTGTGAATTATCTTTAGTGTTAAATAAAGATTTTTGATCATCCAAATAAGAGTTTGTATTTGTATTTGAAGCTGCTTTAGCCGCATCTCTATTAAAAAATAATCCCATTTTATTCCTCCTTATAATTTAATCTCTATTAATATTACGCATACTATTTATTTTATTTCTAAAATCAGTAGCGTGATTAAAATCATTTTGATTTGGTATATCTGTTTTTCTTTCCATCATTTTATTTTCAAAATTACGATATTTAACATTATTCATTTCTTCTTTAACTTGTTCAACTGTTTTACGCCCCATTTTCGCATAATTACTAAATGTCCCATTATTATAATTGTTATTACTACTATTATTATTCATAAAAGGATTTTTTTGAAAACTATTATTCATGTTCTACCTCCAAAATTTCTTTTACTGGGCCATAACTTTTACGGTATCCTTCAATTAATCCATATTTATGGATTGCCTCCAAATGTTTTTTAGTAGGATATCCTTTGTGTGAAGCAAAACCATATTCTGGATATAATTTATCTAAATCATACATCATCTTATCTCTTGTTACCTTTGCCATTACACTAGCTGCGGCAATACTAATACTTTTAGCGTCACCCTTAATAATTGATGTTGTTTCTATATCTATACTAATAGGCATCGCATCAATTAAAACATGTTCTAAAGGTATTTTCTTTTCAACTTCTTTTATAGCTCTAATCATAGCTTGTCTACTAGCTTCATAAATATTCATTTCATCTATTTCTTCTGGTGTACACATTCCTATCGCATAACAAACTGCATGTTCTTTAATGTATTCATAAAACAAATTCCTTTTCTTTTCACTTAACTTTTTAGAATCAGTTAAACCTTCCAATTTAAAATTTTTAGGAAGTACTACACATGCTGTTACAACAGGACCAATAAGAGGACCCCTTCCTACTTCATCCACTCCACCTATATATTTTAAACCTTTATCATATAATTCATTTTCATATTTGTATAAATCAATCTCTTCCATATTATCACATTACCATTATAGCAGATAAAGAAAAAATGTGCTATAATTTACATGGTGATTTACATGAATTTTAAATATAGTGATACAAATAAGCGCTACCACACCCTAGATTATTTCTATAAACATAAATTTAATAGTAAAGTATTTAAAGTTAGTTTAAATGCAGGTTTTACATGTCCAAACATTGATGGAAAAGTTGGGCATGGTGGATGTATTTACTGTTCTTCTTTAGGTAGTGGTGAATTTGCTGGTAATAAAAACGATAATCTTATCACACAATTTAATCAAGTTAAAGATATGATTTCAAAAAAATGGCCTAACAGTTTATATATTGGTTACTTTCAAGCTAATACTAATACATATGCTCCTGTTAATATTTTAAAAGAAAAATATGAAACTATCTTAAAACTAGATAAAGTAGTTGGCTTAAACATTGCAACAAGAGCTGATAGTATAACAGATGAATGTTTAGATTACTTAGAAGAATTAAGTAAAAAAACATATCTTACCGTTGAACTTGGTTTACAAACAATTCATGAAAATACTTCTAAACTTATAAATAGATGTCACACCCTAGAATGTTTTTATGAAATGGTTAAAAATTTAAGAGCAAGAAATATAAATGTCGTTGTTCACATTATTAATGGTCTTCCATTTGAAACCAAAGATATGATGATAGAAACTGTAAAATATTTAAATAATTTAGATATACAAGGAATTAAAATTCATATGTTAAGTATCTTAAAAAATACTGCCCTAGAAAATTTATATCATAAAACTAATTTTCATATTTTAACAAAAGAAGAATACGTTGATATAGTATGTGACCAATTAGAATATTTAAGACCAGAAATAGTTATTAATCGTATTACTGGTGATCCTAAAAAAGAAGATTTAGTAGAACCAAACTGGTTAATAAAAAAATTTTGTGTTCTAAATGATATAGATAAAGAATTACAAAGAAGAAATTCTTACCAAGGAATTAAATTAAAATAAGCACACATTACCTACTTTTTCATATAATTAATTAGAAACGTAAAGGAGTGTGTTTATGAAAAAAGATCGTAATTGTGGTGGAGCTTCATATCCAATCTACCCAACTTATCCTGGAGTAATGCCTCAAGGAATGATGGGAATGCCTATCCCTGGTATGATGCCAATGAACCCTTATCCAACTCAAACAGTAACACAAACAACAACTACTTCTACCACTATAGAACAGCAATTATCTAGTTTAAATAATCAAATAAGTAATCTAGAAAGAAGAGTTGCTAATTTAGAAAATTTAATTGGTAGTACAAACAAATATAATAATTCTAGCTACCAAGTAATGTAAAAAATATCACATCAATCGATGTGATACTTTTTTTAGTTTAAATTATATTTTGAGATAGTTATAACTGGGCGAAGACCATTTTCACCAGCAACACGATTACTATTTATTGCACCATATTCAGAATAACTAACAATATAAGCTCCCTCAGAACTACTAACAAAAAGTGAAGAAGTCCAATAAGTTCTTGATGAAGTCATATTAACCATACTACCACTATCCTTTACTATATTAATTATTTTTATTGTTGTCAATAAAATTATTTAGTAATTGAAAAACTAATAGAAGAAGCTGCTGTATTACATCCTAAACTAACATTTCTTATGTTGCCATTTGATTCTATTGAAGGTAAATCAATTGTCTGTTCTTCTGGGGTAGCTATATCATATTGAACTTTAGCAGGACTACCTGAATTATATTTATTAACAAGATATTGTTTCCATGTTTCTACAGTATATCCCTTATTTAACGCATTAAATTCAATATATCCCGCTCCACTACGTGCAAAATTAAAATTATCATCATTTTTAGTACTAGCATAAAAAGCAATATTACTTAATAATGAACCCTTAGTACTTTTTATAAATGCTGCTGTTGAATCAAACACATAAGATGTTCCATCTGCATACCAATATTCTTTACCAGTATAAACTCTTTCTTTTACATTTCTTACTATTTTTTTATTATTATAATCTATATAGTCTACGTAATTTCCTACTTTTCTTAATGGTTCATCTAAATAGATATTAGTTGTTTTTCCGTTATAAGCTTCATATGTAGTTGCTGTAGAATCCTCTTCTAATTGTATACTATTTATATCAAAATAACATCCTTGCCCATAAAAATAATTCATTTCTAAGTGATCAATAGTTTTACCACTAGATGCACATGTATAATTCTTCCATGTTGCTTCATTATCTACATAACAAGTAGTTGTAGTTCCATCAGTATATACAAATTTAAAACCAGTTGATTTATTTGTACCAACAATACCTTTAGCTTTATAGCTAAATGTATACTTTGTATTTTCTTTAAATTGACCTTGCATCCAAGGTTTATTATAAGTAACTGGCGGTTGATAACGAATAACCTCAATTCCATCAACAGTTTCTTTTGCTACATATTGCGTTGTAAATGTTCTAAGCCAATTATACCAACTATTTACATCAAATATATTTTTACCACTTACTTTTACAGGTATTACATATTTACCAACATTATTACAAGCATTACTACCATAACTTGCACAATTACCAGTTGTTAATAAATCTCCTGTTGAACCTATTTCACTTGGAAATTCTATACTTGGCATTGCTCCATACGGTTCATATGTTGTTGCCTTTTCTCCTTCTTCTAATTGTATTGAAGAAATAATTACTTTAGCAGATGTAGATGAACCTGTTCGTGCGAATCTTACAAATAAATAATTACCATCAGCAAGATTTGAAGGAACAGTGAATGTTACTGATTGTCTACCTGCTGTTTGATTTGGATATGCTTTACCATAAACAATATCAGCAGAATAATAACTTGTTCCATATCCTACCCCTGTTGATAGTGCTGCTCCTGCTGAATTTACTCTATAATTAAAAGAAAGTGTATAAGTTTTTCCTGCAGTCAATTTAAAATTTGTTGCTTTATTTTCATAATAACTATTAGTAAAAGATGTTGTAAAATTAGCCATATTTAGTATATTTTTACCACTTCTTGTAGCTTGCGTAGAGTTACCTTTAATTATATAATTTACTACTTCATTATTTGTATCATTACTATCAAATGTCAAAACAGAACCACTTTCATTTTCTTTATTTTCATAGTTATCAGTTGCAAACCAACCACATAATTCTTTAGACATCTTTGTAGCATAAGGTTCTTTATCATACTCTTTTGTTACACAATAATTATTAAAATAAGTATAAAGTCTAATTTTTCCTTCTTTATTTATTTCAGCTTCACCAGCTTGAGGTTTAGCCCCCGAATATTTTAAATCAGAACTTAATAAATCAACTTTGCCATATTTTTTATTTGAAGAAATCATATAAGATTCTACAGTTCTAATAACACCATTAGTACTTTCTATCGCTGTTTTCATTTTTGACTGCTCTATAGATTTTGATATTTGTGGTGTTATTACAGCAGCTAGTATAGCAAGCACCACTAATACCGCTAGTAATTCGATTAAAGTAAAACCAGAATTTTTTTTCATAGCACTTCTCCTTTTTCTAATTAGTTTATCTATCTTACACATTAATTTTATATTTTTTATTAATTAATGTCAAGAAAAAAGAGACTACTTAACAGTCTCTAAAATTGCATCCAATCTATTAGTAATATCAAATTCTACCTTATCAGAAGTAACTTGAGCACCTTTTTTTGTTTTTACAAGTAAACTTACTTTAGGAGGTTCCTCTACAATATCATAAATTTCAATCACGTAGCTATTAGATAAATCAGCATTTTCAGCAAATCTTCTTACAAACACTTCAACAAATTTTTCTCTATTTATAGAAATTTTCCCTGTGACACGATAATCTGCAACATCAACAGCATCTAACATTGAAGATTCAGTTGTTTCTTTTAATAAATAATAATTATGTTCATCAGTATTTGTTATTCCTTGAAACAAATATATAAGTAAGATTAGTACTACTCCTACTACCAAAACAAATACACCCCACATAGATTCTCGCATATCACACCTCCGACTATAGATTAATTATAACATATATTTATTTTTTTTTAAATATTAAGCATAATTTTTTTGTTTATTTTCATAATATAATAGAAAGGGTTGATTTTATGAATATTGATATTAGAGAACATATTAAAAGTAACTTTAAAGATTCTGATATTAAAGATATAAAAGATTCTATTGAATCTTCATTAAAAGAAAATGACGAAATAACTTTACCTGGGATGGGAGTATTTTTTGAAATATTGTGGCAAAACACTGATGAAAGTGGTAAAGATTTTATTCTTAATATTTTAAAAAATTCATTATAAAAAAAACTTAAAATCGAAATTTTAAGTTCTATTTACATGAGTTCTTATCACTTATATATTTATATTCATACTGATTATAAGTTGAACTATAAGAAATGGAAATACAACCTTCCATTTTTTTTCTAGTCTTAGGATTAATAATTTCATCATCTTCAACAATTCCATCCTCGGTTAAAGTATCCAAAGATAAAAATATTTTGTTATCTGTACTTGGTAGTTTATCAGGATTTTTAATACTCCATGTATTTGCTGCTTTTATTAAATTATCAACTTGTTTTTGATAAGCATCTTCTCTAGAATCGTTTAAAGTATCAGTTATTACAGGAGTAATAACAACAGCAATAAGTCCTAACACTACAATTACTGCTAATAATTCAATTAATGTAAATCCACGTTTCATAACTCACCTACCTGCCACAAAATGTTTTATCATCTGTATATTCATATTTATATTGAGAATATTCTTGATCATAACTTATTTTAATACATCCACTTAACTCTTCATCAGTCTTAGGATTTATAATTTTTGTTTGCTTAATATAGCCTTCATCTACTAGTGTAGACAAAGGTAAAGCATATTGAATAGTTAAACCATTTAACCAAGTACTTTTAATACTTTCCAACTTTTCAGTTAATCCATCCGCACCACAGTCATTTTTACTCGGATTATTTCCTGCTTGATTACACCAAGTTAAAACCTCATTATCAAAGTTTTTATTTAATATTAGTGCTACTTCATTTCCTTGATTTTCTAAAACAAAAAACGTATTTTCAACATTATCTCCCAATTTACAAGTATATTCATCCCCATAAGCAAAATTTCCTTGTGGTATATTACCTGTTGTTGCAACTGTCTTTGCTTTACAAAAACCCAATCTATCCATATGTTCCTTGGAAATCGTTAAAACTGGACGCACTCCAACCTTTGCATTATTACTAACTTTAGTGTGTTGTAGCTGCTTTGAATATGTTACAACCCAGGTGTTTGTGACTTTGTTTTTATGCGGAGTTGATGTCCAATAAGCATATGGAACAGCATCACTATTTAATCCACCTACTAGCCATTCAGATAAGGTTTTGGCTGTATAATTTCCAGGCCCCCAAGCATTATCACCAACTGCTTTAGCAATTTGTTCTCCTGTTGGTAGAGATACCTGAATTGAATTTTCTGGTAACTTATCACTATTACTAGTACCCCATTTTTTAGCAGCACTTATTAAAGAATTTATTTGATTATTATAAGCTTTTTCTCTTGAATCATTAATAGAATCAATTACCTTAGGAGCTGTTATTACTGCTAATAATCCCAATACAATTATTACTCCTAATAATTCAATTAAAGTAAAACCACGTTCTTTCATACTCTCACCTACTATAAAGTATAATTTAATTTACTATTTTTGTCAATCTAACTTCTCTAAAGTTCTTAAAACAATTTGTAGTTTATCAAAACGTTTTTCAACTTTACCAGTTATTTTTAAGACATCTCCAACGCTAAAATTATTATATTCATTATAAATGCGAGGAAATAAAACAATATCAACAGTTGTAAGTTCATCGCTTCCTGTAATAAAAACCATTTTTTCATCTTTTTTAGTTTTTATTTCCTTAATTTTTTCAACATATACTATAGTTTCAATATTTCTATCAAAATATACACTTAAATCACTTAAATTAGCTACTTTAGGATATTTTAACTTGTAATCTAAAGTTGGATGACCACTTAAATAAAAACCAAAAACTGATAGTTCATTTAAAAGCAATTCTTTTCTTGGATATTCATCTACTTCTTTAATTACAGGTTTTAAAGAATCATCACTTTCTAAAATACCACCAATTTCGCCATAATTTAAAAGCATATCTAAATTAGTATACAAAGTATTTCTATTGTATCCAAATGTATCAAAACATCCAGCAAAGATCAAATTCTCTATGTTTTTTTTATTAACGCTTTTGCCATAACATCTATTAATAAAATCATATATATCTTTGAAATTTCCTTTGCTTCTTTCTTCTAAAATAGAATTAATAACATTAACACCAACACTTTTAATACCAGTTAAAGGATACCTAATATTATTACCATCAACTTTAAAAATATTACTACTTTCATTTATATTAGGAGGTAAAATATTGATATTATTTAAACGACATTCATATATATATTCCTTTATTTTAGACTCACTACCTATATTCATTGTAAGTAAACTATTCATATATAGGTAAGGATAATGACTCTTTAAGTAGGCCATTTTATAAGCAATCACAGAATAAGCAACTGAGTGCGCTCTATTAAAACCGTAAGATGCGAACTTTAAAATTAAGTTATATACTTTTTCTGCTATCTCTTTAGTGTATCCTCTCTTGATACTTCTTTCAATAAATTTATCTTTTTCAGCAAGCATTACATCTTCTTTTTTCTTACTCATTGCGCGTCTTAAAATATCTGCTTCACCAAAAGAATAACCTGCCATAACATTCGCTATCTGCATTATTTGTTCCTGATAAATAATTATTCCATATGTTGGTTTTAAAATACCTTCTAAACTTGGATCTATATAATCTATCTTCTCTTTACCTTGCTTCCTTTTTATATAAGAATCAATATTATTCATTGGTCCTGGTCTAAATAACGCAATAGATGCAACTACATCTTCAAACGAATCCGGTTTAAACTTTCTTAAAAAATTCATCATTCCTTGCGATTCAAACTGAAATATTCCTGATGTATTTACAGTTGTAAAAATATTTATAGCTTTTTTATCATCCATAGGAATTGTATCAAATGTTAATTCTGGTATTTCTTTTAATACATCTTTAATCAAAGTTAAATTACGAAGTGCTAGAAAGTCCATTTTTAGTAAACCTAATTCTTCTAAATAATCCATTGAATACCCAGTTGTATAAAATGTACCATGACTTTTATCAAGAGGAATTACTGTGTCAAGATTAACATTACTCATCACTATACCAGCCGCATGAATACTTGTATGTCTTTTTAATCCCTCTATTTTAGAAGCAATCTTATATAATTTTTTTAGATTCTGATTAATATCCAAATAATCTTTTATTTTTTTATTTTGCTTATAATTTTCAACTAAGGTTAATTTAGAATCAATTAAATTGCACAAAACATCTATAGATTTTAAACTAATATTTAATCCTCTTCCAACATCACGAACTGCTTGTTTAGCTCCTAAAGTACCAAATGTTATAATAGGCGCTACCTTTTTGATACCATATTTATTAATACAATATTCTACTACTTCTTCTCTTCTGGTGTATTCAAAATCAATATCAATATCGGGCATTGTAACTCTCTCAGGATTTAAAAATCTTTCAAAAAGAAGATTATATTTAATTGGATCAACAGTTGTTATATTAAGTAAATAAGAAACTAAAGATCCAGCCGCACTACCTCTTCCAGGTCCAACTAAGATATCATTTTCCTTAGCATACTTAACATAATCCCATACTACTAAGAAATAATTACAAAATCCCATTTTATTTATAATTTCTAACTCGTATTTTAATCTATCTATATATATTTTAGGAGCAGTATTTCCAAATATTTTTTTCATACCATCTACACATAATTTCTTTAAATATTCATAACTTGACAAGTTATTAGGGCAATCATATATAGGTAGTAAATTACTATCTTTTTTTATTGTTATATTACAGTTATCCACAATATATTTATTGTTCTTTAAATCATCAGGATATTCACTTTTAATATCACATCTAATATAACAATCGTTATTATCTATCTCTATTTCACTAACTGGTATTCCTGTCTTAATAGATTCTAAATATTTTAAATAATCAACATCTTTCTTATCTAGACATAATACTTCATTAATATAAATTAAATTATTACCATTTAATTTATTTCTCTCTAAATAATTACTATATCCTTTAAATATATCAACATATATTTCTTCTAATTTTTCATACAAACTCATACTATTAAATGGTACTACACATATTAAATTAGAACTTTTTTCTTTTAAAATATCATAAGTTATACTACCCTCTGACATCATTGTAGATAGGCTCATTAGATTTTGATACCCAACATAATTTTTACCATATAAAACAATCTTTAAACCATCTATCTCCACTTCTAAACCAATAACAGGCTTAATATTATTTTTAATACATAAGTGGTAAAAATCCATAACACCATACATATTATTGTCAGTTATGGTAAGTGAGGTTAAGTTATTATTTAAAGCATACTCTATTAAATCAGTTTCTTTTATTAAACTCGATAATAAAGAATTATGTGTTTTTATATAAAGTGGTGTATAATTCATAATCTAACCTCCTAATAACATTCTACTATATTTTACCCATTTTTTAAATATTTTTAACAAAATTATTTGACTTAAAGCCAATAATATGGTAAAGTTATAAGGCATAGGGAAAAAGTTTAAATTTAAAAGGAGGATTTAATATGGCAAAGAAAGTTACATCAACTAAACCTTTATTTGGAAATAAAAGATCTCATTCTTGTCGTGCTACTAGACATGCTCAAAAACCAAATCTACAAAAAGTTACTTTAGATAATGGTACTTCTATTCGTATGACATCAAGAGAATTAAGATCATTAAAGAAAACTAGTAAGAGTGTTGAACAAGAAGTTGAAGCATAAGCTTCTTTTTTTGTACTAAATTTTATCATAAATAAAAAAACTGATAAGTCTTTCATTAATTTTATCAGTTTTTATTTTAACATTGATACATCTTTTTATTTATCTCAACCATTTCTTTTCAATTACCTTTATGAGAGGTTAGATTTTGAGACAGTTATAACTGGACGAACGCCATAGTAGTCGTCAAAGCCAACGCTGTAGCCTCCCAAGGAGCCGTCGACGTTCACACGCCAAGCACGGCTAGGGTAAGACGGATAAGGGGATGATGTCCAATAACCAAATGCTACTGGTGTTTTTGTATAACTATTTAACCATGTTGCAAACCCTGAAGTTTTATTACCTGCAACTTTATATATTTGATCATATGACGGCAAACTTATTTGTGATTCTGTTAACTTTGTCCATCCTGAAGTTCTTTCTTTTAATGTTGCTTTTGCTCCATCTGCAGCGCATGAATTATCACTTCCTGATTTACACCATGCAACAGTATCTCCTAAATTGAATCCTGCTATTAGAGATACATTATCTCCTTTTTCTTCTAATACATAAAATGTATTTGATTCTCCATCACCCAACTCACATGTATATGTTACTCCTGGAGTATATGCTCCTGATTCACTTGCTAATAATCCTACTTCTTGTCTTGTATATGATGATTCTTGACCTGGATCATTCTTTCCAGCCCGAACTAACGCAGATACTTTAGTTGTATTAGCTGTACAAAGCGCAGTAGTTGTGCTACTTCCTTTTCCTGTTGCTTCATATTTATTTTTTTCTTGATTATATTTAACATCATAATCACCTACAGTCATCGTTGTTCCATCTTGCGATACTCCTCCATTTGATATTTTTACTGTTCCTGATGTTGGTTTATTTCCACTCATATTAATTTCTAATTTACCATCTGGTAATCCTGCTC
>OGDY01002804.1_pt1 | contig 15156 bp, 15 predicted proteins | sample 1570341 | NCBI WGS metagenome assembly OGDY01 (sample SAMEA2581972, study PRJEB24529) | metagenome | biome: Human gut stool | place: China | collected 2011 | reverse complement strand
CGCAAGCGTCTGGCCGCTGCCATCCGGCTGCGGTAACGTCATGGACGAAGCAGTCATTCCCCTGCGCGCCCATCACGGTCTTTGTCTCCACTTTTTTCAGGGAAAAGGCTACAGCGGGGCCTTTGTGGAAAACATGGCGCGGAAAAAGGCCATGCTGGAAGAAAATCCCCTCGTCCGGCTGACCGATCAGGCGGATGAAATCTGCCGTGCCTGCCCCAACAATCTGTCCGGCCAATGCGAATCTGCCAAGAAGGTACGGCGCTACGACCGGGAGGTGCTGTCCCGGTGCGGCCTGACCGCCGGGGACGTGCTGCCCTACCGGGAACTGACGGAACGGGTGCGGAAAACCATTTTGCTGCCCGGTCACCGGGAGGAAATCTGCGGCGACTGCCAGTGGACGGATTTGTGTCAGTATAAGGAGGAAACGCCGTGACCACCAAAGAAAAACTGCTTGCCCTGCTGGAAGACAGCAAGGGGACGTTTTTCTCCGGGGAGGAGATTGCCCGGACGCTTCAGGTCTCCCGTGCAGCCGTGTGGAAAGCAGTGAACGCCCTCCGGGAAGACGGCTACACCGTCGACGCCGCAACCAATAAGGGCTACCGTCTCTCCCCGGATTCGGACATCCTGTCCCCTCAGGGCATCCGCAGATTTCTGAAACCGGAATACCGGGATCTGGATTTGACGGTACTTCCCACCGCGCCCTCCACCAACGCCCTTGTCCGGGAAAAGGCCAATCAGGGCCGCCCGGAAGGCTGCATCATCGTCGCCTGCGAGCAGACCGACGGGCGGGGGCGCTATGGGCGGCAATTTTTCTCCCCGGCTGACACCGGCGTCTATTTAAGTCTGCTGCTCCGTCCGACAGCCTATTCCCCCCAGCAGGCGACCTGCCTTACGGCGGCAGCTGCGGCAGCAATGTGTCAGGCCATCGAAGCGGTGACCGGGCAGCACCCCGGAATCAAGTGGGTCAACGACATTTTTCTCCATGGCAAAAAGGTCTGCGGCATTCTGACGGAAGCCGCCGTTGGTCTGGAAACCGGCACTCTTAACTACATGGTGCTGGGGGCTGGCGTCAACCTCTACCCACCCGCAGAGGGGTTCCCGGAGGAGATTCAGTCCATTGCCGGGTCGGTTCTGGAGCACCGCTGCCCGGAAGCAAAAAACCGGCTGGTCGGAGAGTTCCTGAACCGCTTTTGGGATTTTTACGTCCACCCGGAATGCAGGGCGTATCTGGAAGACTACCGTGCCCGCAGTCTGGCGATTGGGCGGAACGTCACCGTTCTTTCCGCAGGGAAGGCGGTCAGCGCCTATGCCTACGGTATTGACGATGATTTCCGTCTTCTGGTACGCTATGACAGCGGCAAAACCGAAGCGCTGTCCTACGGAGAAATCCGCATTCAGCTGGCTGAAAGCGCCCCTTAACGAACACACAAAAAGGCACCCTGTACTTTCTCGTACAGGGTGCTTGTCTTATCGATTCAGAAACGCTTTCGTAACCTCGACAATGTGTTCCGCGCTCAGGCCGTAGGCTTTCAGCACCTCAGCCGCAGTGCCGGAGCAGCCGAATCTGTCGTTCACGCCGATACGCTTGACCGGAATGGGATAGGTTTCCGCAAGGTAGCTGCACACCGCTTCGCCCAGACCGCCGATGATGCTGTGCTCCTCGCAGGTGACGATCTTCCCGCACTCGCGCGCGGCGGCAAGGATGGTCTCCTCGTCGAGCGGCTTGATGGAGCAGACGTTGATGACGCGCACATTGATGCCCTCCGCGGCGAGCGTTTCCGCCGCCTTGAGCGCCTCGGCGACCATGAGACCGGTCGCGGCAACGGCGACATCCGTGCCGGGGCGGAGCACCTCCGCTTTGCCGATCTCGAAGGAATAGTTCTCCTCCTCGTGGATCACGGGCACGGCGGCGCGGCCGAAGCGGATGTACACCGGACCCTTGTGCTCATAGGCCGCTTTGACGGCGGCGCGCGCTTCCACATCGTCCGTCGGGGAGAGCACGACCATGCCGGGGATCGTGCGCATGAGCGCGAAGTCTTCGCAGCACTGGTGGGAAGCGCCGTCCTCGCCGACGGAGATGCCGCCGTGGGTGGCGCAGATCTTGACGTTCAGATGCGGGTAGCCGACGGTGTTGCGCACCTGCTCATAGGCACGGCCCGCCGCAAACATTGCGAACGACGAGCAGAACGGCACAAAGCCCATCGTGGAAAGGCCCGCGCTCACGCCGATGAGGTCAGCCTCGGCAATGCCGCAGTTGATGTGGCGGTCGGGATAGGCCTTCTTGAAGATCGCCGTTTTGGTAGCGCCGGCAAGGTCGGCGTCCAGAACAAGGATATCGTCATGCTCGGCGGCAAGCGCCGTTACCGCGTTGCCGTAGCTGTCGCGGGTAGCAATTTTTACAACGTCCGCCATCATTCTGCCTCCTCTTCGCGCAGCGCCGCGGTGAGCTCTTCCATCGCGGTGCGGTACTGTTCCTCGTTGGGGGCTTTGCCGTGCCAGCCCACCTGATTTTCCATAAAGGATACGCCCTTGCCCTTAACGGTCTTGAGAACGATCGCGGAGGGGCGTCCCTTTTCCTGCTCGGCGCGCTTCACGGCCGCATCGATCGCGTCAAAGTCGTGACCGTCCACGGTCTGCACAAAGAGTCCGAATGCGGCGAACTTCTCGTCGATCGGATAGGGGCTCATAACGTCGCTCACGGCGCCGTCGATCTGAAGATTGTTGTTGTCAACGAACACGAGCAGGTTATCCAGCTTATAGTGCGAGGCGAACATCATCGCTTCCCAGACCTGGCCTTCCTCGATCTCGCCGTCGCCGAGGAGCGTATATACGCGCACGCCGTTTCCAAGACGCTTCGCGCCGAGCGCCATGCCCACCGCCGTGGATACACCCTGGCCGAGAGAGCCGGTGGACATGTCCACGCCGGGCGTGAGGTTCATATTGGGATGGCCCTGCAGACGGCTGCCGATATGACGGAGCGTCTTGAGCTCGTCCACGGGGAAAAAGCCGCGGTTGGCGAGCACCGAGTAGAGCGCCGGAGCCGCATGGCCCTTGGAGAGCACAAAGCGGTCGCGCTTTTCCCAGCGCGGATTTTGCGGATCGATGTTCATGTGTTTGAAATAGAGATAGGTGAGCACATCGGCGGCGGAAAGGCTTCCGCCCGGATGCCCGGATTTTGCCGCGTAAACGCCCTCGATGATGCCGAGGCGCACTTTGCAGGCGGCGATCTTCAGCTGTTTCTTTTCGTCCTGCGTCAAAGTATTCGTACCTCCCCGGCGGGATATCCCGCCAAAGTATTTTAGCACTCTGATTATAGATTCCTCCGGCGATTCCGTCAAGGAAAAGAAACCGTCTCCGAAGAAAAGGCTCTTCGGAGACGATGATGACTTTTTATAATATGTAGTTACTCCAGCGCGGCAGCCAGCGAGCCGAGCCGCTGTTCGATGAACGCCGGAACGTCGTCCATCGAGATCTCCAGCGCGACGGCAAGCTCGCCGAAGAGAAGCTCCTCCGCGCGGCGGAGGTATTTTTCGTCCGTGCTGCCGATGCGCTTCTGACGCTTTTCGGCTTCTATCTTCTTCGCGCGGATGGATTTTGCCAGGCGGATAAGATCCATGCTGTCGAACGAGGTGATCTGCTTCTGGTAATAATTGCGCAGCGCGCTGAGATTCTTCTCCGTGCAGATCTCCGCCGGAACGGTCGGCATTGCATCGATGACGGCTTCGGCCTCGCTGCGGTTCATCACCGGGCGGATGGGGACCTTGCCGCTGTCCGCCGGGGTCTGGATAGTGCCGGTCTGGTACATCGGCCGCAGAAGATAATACCGTTTTCCCGGCTGAGAGGCTGAGAATTTCACCGATGTGATCTCCTCCACCACGCAAACGCCCGTTCCGCCGTACATTACCTTCTCTCCGATGGAAAACATTTCGCACCTCCAAAATGCAATCGCCAAACATTCCGCACCCAAAAACCTGCCGGAATGTTCTCCATTATTGAATATTCTAAAGAGATTATACCATATTTTAAACGACTGGCGCAAGCGGAAAATTCACAGAATTGTTGCAATTTAGCGCAAGCGTTCGATATATGTGCAGTTTATTACCGAAAAGGTTAAATTGTTTCCTCTATCTTGTATGATTTTTTATTGACTATAAACGCGCTCTGTGTTATATTGTCATCAAAAGCGGGATAGCGTAACGTAGTGTACCATTAATCAACATAATTCGCTTTTCCGTTTGGAATCGTAAGCAAAAAATTTAAGAATAAGAGGTCGAACACAATGAAAAAAGTAATCTCCGTTCTCCTTCTGGCGTGCATGCTGCTCACGCTGACTGCCTGCGGCAGCCAGCCCGCTGCCCCCACCACCGATCCCACCGCGGAAGCTACCGAAGCTCCTGCCGCTGAGACCGCCGAAGCCGAGTACAAGCTTGGCATGGGCGTGAGCGTCAGCCTTGACAGCTCCGACACCAATAAAGCTCAGGTCGACGCCACCGTCGCCACGGTCGTCACCGACAGCGAAGGCAAGATCGTCCTCTGCCGCATCGACTGCGCGCAGAACAAGATGGACGTCACCGGCGGCCAGGTCGATACCGCCGCGACCTACACCACCAAGCGCGATCTGAAGTATGACTACAACATGGTCAAGTACGGCAACGCCATTGCCGAGTGGGACGCCCAGGCCAAGGCTTTTGCTGACTACACCGTCGGCAAGACCGCGGACGAAGTGATGGGTCTCGACACCACCACCAACGCCGAGGGCTATCAGGTCTCCACCGATGAGACGCTGCTCGCCTCCTGCACGATGGCTATCGACGGCATGCAGGCCGCCATTGCCACGGCGGTGAACAACGCCCGGTAATTTCCGCGAAGCAAATGAACCGGAAAAAGAATACCCGCGCGGTCGCCGCGCTTCTCTGCGGCGCTCTGCTCGCTCTTGTTCTTCTCTCCGGCTGTTCAGCTTCCGCCGAACCTGTCAAGGCGCAGGGGAAAAGCTATTTCACCTACTTTGACACGGTGACCTATATTTACAGCTATGCAGGCGATTCGGCAGAACGGTTTTCGGACTGTTCTGCCGAAATTGCTGATATGCTCGGGGAATATCACCAGCTTTTTGATATCTACCACGAGTATTCCGGCATAAACAACCTCTGTACGGTAAACAAAATGGCCGGTGGAGAAGCTGTAACGGTGGATGCGCGGCTGATGGAGTTTCTGCTCTATGCCAAGGAGCTCTATGAGCTGACCGGCGGAGAGATGAACGTGATGATGGGAAGTGTCCTCACGCTCTGGCACAACGCGCGTGAAGCCGCGTCAGAAGATCCGAAGAACGCCTACGTTCCCGCGGAAGAAGATCTCGCCGAGGCAGCGAAGCACACGGACATCTCCCTTCTGGAGCTGGACGAGGAAAACAACACCGTCCGTATCGCGGACCCGCTTGCCTCCATCGACGTCGGCGCGCTCGGCAAGGGCTACGCCACCGAAATGGCGGCGCAGAAGGCCGAAACACTCGGCTGCGAGAGCTATGTGCTCAACGTCGGCGGCAACATCCGCATCATCGGCACGCGACCCGACGGCACCGGCTGGAAGACCGGCGTGCGTGACCCGAAGAACCCTGACTCGAATTACTGCGCAAAGCTCCTGCTCGCCGACACCTCCTGCGTCACCTCCGGCATTTATGAACGGTATTTCACCGTGGACGGCGTGAGGTATCACCACATCATCGATAAAGATACGCTCTATCCCTCCACGCTCTTCACCTCCGTCACGGTCGTGACGAAAAACAGCGGTCTTGCCGATGCGCTCTCCACCGCGCTTTTCTGCATGCCCCTTGCCGACGGCGAGGCGCTCTGCGAAAAGCTCGGCGATGTGGAAGCGCTCTGGGTGCTCCCGAACGGCGAGCTGCATATGACCTCCGGTATGGAGGCCATTCTCGTTCCGGACGATACGTCCGGCGAATCGCAAAGCTGAAAATCACTGCATTACCGCAAAGAAGAAATGAATGGAAAGGTTGGATTCTGATGGCATTCCGTAAGCGCCTTCAGGCGGTTCACGTTCCCCATCACAAGAACACCGCCGGAATGAAGGCCGAAACCCTTCCCCCGCCGAAAGAAGTGCTTCTCCCCATGAACATGCACATGGGCACCCCCGCCGTGCCGGTCGTCAGCGTCGGCGACTATGTCCGCGTCGGTCAGAAGCTCGCCCGCGGTGAGGGCAGCATCACCTGTGAGGTTCATGCGACGGTTTCCGGCACCGTTCTCTCGCTCGATCCGATGCCGGAGCTCTTCGGCAACGATCTGCCGGTCATCCGCATTGAGAACGACGGAAAAATGGAAGTCGATCCCACGCTTGCCCCGCGCACGGCGGAGGATCTCGCCGCGTTCGTGGAGGATCTGCACGAGAGCGGCATTGTCGGTCTCGGCGGCGCGGCGTTCCCCGTTGACTGGAAGTTTGACGCGGCGCTGCGCCACAACGTCAAGACTATGCTCATCAACGGTGCGGAGTGCGAGCCGTACGTCACGAGCGACAACCGCATGATGCTCGACCACGGCGAGGATATCCGCCGCGGTATCGAGCTCCTCAAGAAATACGTCAAGCCCGACAACTTTGTTTTCGCCATTGAAAACAACAAGCCGCAGGCCATTGCCGCGATGAAGGAGCTTTTTGCCGACGACCCCACGATGAGCATCGTTGAGCTGCCGAGCTCCTATCCGCAGGGCGCGAAGCAGATGATCCTTTATAACGCGCTCGGCAAGGTCGTTTACGCCGGTCAGCGTTTTGCAACGCTCGGCGTTATCATCATCAACGTCTCGACGCTTGCCAAGGTCGCCAAGTTCATGGACACCGGCATGCCGCTCGTCGACCGCGTCGTCACCGTTGACGGCTCGGCCATCAAGGAGCCGAAGAACCTGCTCGTCCCGATCGGCACGCCGTACCGCTACCTGGTCGAGGCCGCCGGCGGGCTCAAATGCGAGCCGGGCCGTGTTGTGAACGGTGGGCCGATGATGGGTCACGCCGTCCCCTCGCTCGACTACCCGGTACTCAAGACGACCGGCAGCGTGCTGGTCTTCTCCGAAGCGGACAGCGTTATCCACGAGCCGACGCCGTGCATCCACTGCGGCCGGTGCGTGTCCCACTGCCCGATGAATCTCAACCCCACCGCGTTCTCGGACGATCTTGAGGAAGAGAACGGCGATAAGCGCGCGCTTCTCCTTGACCGCGACCATGTGAACTTCTGCATTGAGTGCGGCAGCTGCAGCTACGTATGCCCGGCGCACCGCCCGCTCGCGGAAAACAACCGCGCGGCAAAGAAATATCTCAAAAAATACAAAGCCGATCATGCGGAAGGAGGGAAAAAGTGATGGATAAGCGGTTTGAAACCCCCTCTTCCCCGTTTACTCACTGCGGCGCGAGCACGCAGCGCATCATGCTTGACGTGATCATCGCTCTGCTCCCCGCCACGGCTGCCGCGATCGTGATTTTCGGCGCTCCGGCTCTTGTGCCGATCCTCTCGTGCGTGATCGCCGCCGTCGTTTCCGAATTTCTCTTCAACGCGATCACCCGCCGCAAGCAGTCCATCGGCGATCTCAGCGCCGTTGTGACAGGCCTGCTGCTTGGTCTCAATCTCAGCACGAACGTGCCGGTCTGGCAGTGTGTGCTCGGCAGCGTGTTCGCCATCGTGTTCGTCAAGTGTCTGTTCGGCGGTCTCGGCCACAACTTTGCGAACCCCGCCATCACCGCGCGCGTGTTCATGCTCGTCTCGTTCACACAGGTCATGGGCGGCGCGATGCCGAAGGGCGTCGATCTCGTAACGAGCGCCACCCCGCTCGAAGTTCTCTCCACCGGCGGCGAGGGTCTCCCCTCTCTGCTGGATATGTTCCTCGGAGTGCGCGGCGGCGCGGTAGGCGAAACATGCGTTATCGCGCTGCTCATCGGCTTTGCGTATCTCGTCATCCGCCGCGTGATCCGCTGGTATGTCCCGGCGATCTTCGTCGGCAGCGTGTTCGTGCTCTACTTCGTCACGACCGGCAGCGCCGTTACCGCGCTCTATGAGATCATGGCGGGCGGTCTGTTCCTCGGTGCGATCTTCATGGCGACCGACTATCAGACCTCGCCGATCAACAACAAGGGCAAGGCGTTCTTCGCGCTCGGCTGCGGCATTCTGACGTTCGTCATCCGCGAATACTGCGCGTATCCGGAGGGCGTGTCGCTCTCCATCCTCGTGATGAACATTCTTGCTCCGATGATCGAAAAATGGACGGCGGCTACGCCGCTCGGATTGGGAGGGCCGAAAAATGCAAAATAAAGGCAGCTTTCTCCGCTCGGCTCTGACGCTGATCGTTCTCTTTCTCGTGTTCGCTCTGCTGCTCACCGGTCTCAATGTCTGGGCCGGGCCGCGCATCGAGCTGAGCGAGGCTTCCCAGGCGCTCGGGCCGCTCATGGATATTTTCCCCGGCGCACAGGGTTTTGATCTTCTCTACAGCAATGACGGCTCCGCCGGAAGCGAGCTTACCGACGTTCCGGAGACCGTGCAGAGCATCTATACCGAGACCTCCGGTCTCGGCTACGCGATCCTTCTCTCCACCACGCAGGGCTACACCCACGATCCGATCGAGATCTCCATGGCCGTGGATACCGAGGGTAAGATCGTCGGCACGCAGGTGCTCTCCTACCCCGACACGAAGGACATGGGTGTGGATACGTACCCGCAGACCTATATCGGACAGGATTCCACTCTCGCGGACGTGAGTCTCGTCGCGGGCGTGACGTACTCCTCCAAGGCGTTCCATGACGCCATTCTCGACGGCTTCACCGCTCTCACGGCGAATGAACTCGTCAGCGCGGGCGTCAAGGGCGACGCACAGCTTCTCACCGAGCTGATCGCGACCGTGTTCCCCGGCATGATGAACAGCGAAGGCGCCATGCAGGGTGAGGAGACCGAGACCGGTCTCGACGGTGTGACCGCCGCTTACAAAGCCCCGAACGGCGCGGGCTTCGCGTTCCTTGCGAACGTGGACGGCGCGGGCGTGCTTGCCATCGCGAACACCTCCGGCAGTGTCTGCGTCTATGATGTTGAAGGCAGCGTTGTGACCGATTCCTACGCCGATCTTGCCGAGACCGCCGCCGCGTATGCGCGCGACAACGGCGATCTCTTCACGGACGACGATATCTCCAAGCTCAGCGCTTACTACTCCAAGGACGCGGATTACGCAGTGCTCGGTCTCGACGGCGTATACAACACCGTGACCGCCGCCTACACCGTGACGGAGAACGGCGAAACGCTCTATGCCTTTGTCTCCCGTCCCTACGGCTACAGCAACATCCCGATGGCCGTCTACTATGTTCTCAACGCTGACGGCGAGATCGTGATGATGAACGCCAAGGAGTTCATTCTGGAAAAGGACTACTTCTCCAACTACACACTCGATCCGCAGAGCTACAAGGAAGGCTTCGTCGGTTTGACCGCCGAGACCATGACGGACGACGTAGCGTTCATCTCCGGCGCAACGATGACGATGAACGCCGTCAAGACCGCTACGCACGACGTTTTCGATGCCTTTGCCACTCTGAAAGAGAACGGAGGACTTGGCAATGAATGAGAAGAAAATGACCGTTAACCCGATGTGGGTGCTGTTTCTCGGCGCGTGCCCCGCGCTGGGCGCGACCGGAACGCTCCGGGGTGCCGCTGCCATGGGCATTACGGTTCTCGCCGTGATGCTGCTCACTGCGCTCGTGATGGCGCTGCTGCGCCGCATTCTCCCGGAGCGCGCGGTGATCGCCGCGACGATCCTCACGGCGGCGCTGTTCACCTCCGCTGCGCAGCTCGTGCTGCACGCGGTGCTGCCGTCCATTTACAAGATGCTCGGCGTGTATCTCGCCGTGGCTGCTGTCAACCTGCTGGTGTTCAGCCGCAGCGCCGACAGCGCCTCCGGCCTCTGCGTCGGAAAGGTCGTTGTGACCGGGCTGGAGTTTCTCGCGGTGATCGCCGTTGTCGCGCTGCTGCGCGAGCTCTTCGGTCTCGGCACCATATGGGGACAGGAGATCGCCTTCCTCAAGGCGCACGCCGTGGCTTCGCTCCAGAAGCCCATGGGCGGCTTCCTGGTGTATGCCATCGTCGCCGCGATCGTCAACGCCCTCTTCCCCGCCGCGTGCGCTGCGGAGGAAGAGCCCGGCTTCGCCGGTGTCGCCGCCGGTACAGCGGAAGGAGGTAACGAGTAATGACGTTCAAAGCCATTGTCGGTATCGTGCTCGGCGCGATGCTCGCCAACAACTATGCGCTGGAGAAATTTCTCGGCGCGGCTCCCCTGCTCGGCTGGTCCGCGCAGGAGAAGAAGATCACCGTGCTCGGCGTGTCTGTAACCGTCGCCATGGTGCTCACGGCGCTGATCGCCGGTCTTGTGCAGACCTACGTTCTGGACAAGCTGTCTCTCGGCTATCTGCAGACGCTCGTCTTTGCCGCGATCGTGCTCATTGTTGTCTATGCAATGAATGCCGTTGCGAAGGCCGCCTTCAAAAAAGACCTCGGCGTCTACTTCCCCGTCATCGCGCTCAACAGCGCCGTGCTCGGTCTCGCGGTGAACAACGCCGCCGATGCGCTCTCCCTTGGCGAGAGCATTCTCGCGGCGCTCGGCGCGGGTCTCGGCTTCTGGCTCGCTCTCGCGGCGTTTGCTGCCGTCCGCAGCAAGATCCGCGAGCGCTACGTCCCGAAGGCGTGGCGCGGCCTGCCGATCTACCTGCTGACCGCCGCCATCCTCTCCATGGCACTGCTGGCGTTCTGAGAAACGATCCAACAAACGTAAACCCGCCCTCCGATCCGCGGATCGAAGGGCGGGTTTTTTTACTGGTTTCGTTTCGGGTTATCGGTCAGACCGAGGATATAATCCACGGACACATGATAGAGCTGTGACAGGCGGATGAGGATATCCGTCGGTACGTCACGCTGGCCGAGCTCATAGTTGCTGTATACCTGCTGCGAGCAGTTCAGATACGCCGCCAGATCTTTCTGCTTCATATCGTGGTCCTCCCGCAGATCGCGCAAACGGCAGTACATGCTACCACCTCCTGACAGGAGAAAGAATAGCGTACCGCATTTTGTTGTATTGACTTTTACTGCAAATTGCGGTATTATCATCCTACAGAGGTAACATTTCCACTTTTGAGAGAAACGAAACAAAGGGGAGAAAACGCATGAGCTGTCCATTTTACTGGTACAATCACCATTACGCCTGCCGGAAGAGCGGAAAGGACGTCAACGAGGACACATACGACAAATACTGCCGTAACTACGATTACGACGACTGCCCCATCTACAAGGGCAACGACTCCAGCGGCTGCTTCCTGACCTCAGCCTGCACCGAGGCGCGCGGTCTGCCGGACGACTGCCACGAGCTGACGGTGCTGCGCAGCTTTCGTGACGGATATCTCCGTTCCCAGCCGGAGGGCGAAGCGCAGATTGCGGAATATTACGCCGTCGCTCCGCGGATCGTTGCGTCGATCCAGCAAAGGCCGGACAGAACGGACATTTTCGAAACGATTTACCGGGATCTCGTCGCCCCCTGCGTTTCGATGATTGAGCAAGGCAAGCGCGAGGAGGCGCATTTTCTCTATCGCGCCTATACAAAGAAACTGGCCTTGCAATATATGTAAAAAGAAAAAGGAGAATTACTATGCCTGTTAACGGAAGCGCGTTGTATCTCTGGAAAACATTTCGGTTTCCAAACGGTCTAAAGGTTTCCTCTCAGGAGGATTTTGAAAATCGCATTCTCTCAAGAGCCGAGCAAGCGGGTATACGCTGCTTTATCTCGCACGAGCAAATGTCTATGGATTCCTTTACTTACTTCATCGGACTGAATGTTACGGATTGTATACTTATCAGTGAATTTCCATCTGGCAACAAAAAGCGCGGTCTGATCGGTTCATTCTTCAATCGCATCGTTGAAGGAAACAACGGAGATTTCGTGATCACGTTTTCCGATGAAGGAAATTACCGCTTTATGAATGTTTCCAGAAGCACTTCTCACGGCTCTCTGCTCGATCTATGTGAAGGGGCCTCGTCCGAAACAGAGCCGGTACGTTCCAATTGGACAACCGTTATGGAAGACATTCTCGAAGATGTAGTGCGCAGCTGTCAATAAAATAGATAAGCCCTCCGAGTTGATCGGAGGGCTTTGCTTTTATTCTTTCCGGCACTTCTTTTTCGCACGCCGTACAAACGATTCACGAAAAGCTATCCTTTGTGCCTTCGGAATTATAGGAATTATTCGTTCCCATCGTCATCGTCTCCGCTGTCCTCTTCGTCCTTCTGGAGGAGAACCTTGCGGACGAGGATGACTGCCACGGCGATCACCGCCACGGCCAGCACGCCGATGATGACGAGAAGCACCGTATTCGTCTTTTTGGCGGGCTTTGCCGGCGTCTCTTCCTCACCGGTGTCCGTACCGGCGGGGATGGGCTGGATGGTCTCATAGCCGCAGACGGAGCAGACGCCCTTCTGCTCGCCGTCCTCGGTCGCGGTGGGGGCTTTCAGTATGGTCCAGGTGTAGGTATGAAACGCTTCGTCGCCGTGCTCGCCGCAGGTGCACTGGTGCCAGTGGGAGAGATCGTTATGCTCCCAGACGCTCGAGAAGCTGTGCGTGTGCGTCTTGGTGGCGGTGAACGTCACAGGGACGGTGTTGGAATAATAGGGGTCGGAGGTCGTACCGTTGCCGGTGAGCTGAACGCTTACACGGTAATACGTCGTTCCCTCGGTCTGTTCGGGCTTATAGCTGGAATTCGTCGCGCCGGGGATGGCCTTCATGGCAGCGGTGCTGTTCGTCGCGGCGCTGTACCACTGGTAGGTAATCGTGCCGCCGTCGCTGGATGTTGCCTGAATGGAAAGAATGAAGTTCGGGTTCTCATCCACGGCCATCGTGCCGCCGACAGGCTGCGTGATGATGCTGAGAGATGCCGCCTTTTTCGTCACGGTGACGCTCGCCGTGCCGGAGAGCGTCTCGCCGCCTTCGCTCTTGAAGAGGCAGGCGACCTTCCAGCCGTTCATATCATAGGGGATGTTGGTGAGCGTGAGCGTTTCGCTGTCGCCGCCGGAGATGCTCAGCGTCGGGAACGCGGTACGCGCGGCGGTATAGTCATAGACCTGCGTGCCGTCGGCGCTGATGATGCGCCAGAGGTAGCTCGTCGCGCCGTCGGCGCGGGCGATGAAGATCGCGCGGCCGCCCTCGGTGACGGTCTCGCCGGTCGGGTTTTTCGTCGTTACGGGCGCTGCGGGCTTGGCATTCACGGTGATGCGGCAGAAAGACGTTGTGACAGCGCCGGCATCGTTTACGAACTGGCAGTAGATATCCGCGCCGTTATACTCCATCGTGGCCGCGACGGAGAGAGAGGCCGTCGTCGCGCCGTCAACGGGCTTGGGGGCTTCGTCGCCCTTCTTATAGTACCACTGTATACCCGCCGCGCCGGTCGCTCCGGCGGTGAGCGCGATGGTGTCGCCCTCGGTCAGCGTCTGGCTGGTGGTACTCACATCCTGCGTGAGAACGGGCTTGGAGAGCACCGTCACGGTGCAGACGGAAGACTGGGTATTTCCCGCCACGTTCTGCACGAAGCAGTAAAACGCCGCGCCGTTGATCGAGGCGTCCACGGAAGCGATCTGGTAAGTATTCGAGGTCTGTCCCTCCACGGGCGTATCGCCCTCCGGGTGGACACGGTACCACTGGTAGGACAGCTCCCCGCCCGTCGCCTCTACGGTGAGCGTGAGCGTCTGCCCTTCGATCACGGTGAGCGCCGCGGGTACGTCGGTATTGATGACGGGGGCGTCGTCCGCCAATGCCGTCGTGCCGAGCGCAGCGAACAAAAGCGCCGCCATCAAAACGGCAAAGAGTCGCTTTGAAATAAGTTTACGCATAATGAAGTCTCCTTCCCCGCGCCTTGCGGCGCAGGTCGAATAGTTCCGGTTTTCTGTTCTGTTTATTAGACGTGCAAAAGCCGCAAAAAGTTTTCGGAACCCTTAAAAAATGTCCCGAAGCGTCATTGTAGCGTTTCGGGACACCTTTGTCAATCTAATTATATGCGCATCAGCCGAGCTGACGGAGCGATTCCTCGAGATTGGCAATGAGCGCTTCGAGCTTTTCGGCGCGCTCGCGCTCCGTGGCAACGACGTTGGCGGGCGCGCGGGAGACGAAGCTCTCGTTCGAGAGCTTGCGGCGCTGGTTTTCGAGGAAGCCGCGGTTCTTTGCCAGCTCCTTTTCCAGCCGCTCGCGCTCCTTGTCAAGATCGACAAGCTCGCTCATCGGCAGGAAGCAGCGCGCATCCTTCGTCACGATGCTTACCATTTTGTCGGCGTCGGCGGGGACATCGTCCGAAACGATCACTTCGCCGGCATACGCCAGACGGCAGAGATAATCGCGGCCATTCTCAAAGGCTTCGCGTTCCTCGGTGACAATATAGAGGTGCGGGCGCTTGGACGGCGGGACGTTCATCTCGCTGCGGCGGCTGCGGATGGCGCGGATGGCCTCCATGACCTTTTCAAAGCGCGCGCTCTCCGCCGGGAAAGCCATATCCTCGCGATAAACGGGGTACGGCTGCACCATGAGCGCGTCGCCCTCGTGCGGCAGCGCCTGATAGATCTCCTCGGTGATGAACGGCATGAACGGATGGAGCAGCTTGAGCGTTTCGGTGAGCACATACAGCAGCACCTTCTGCGCCTGCACGCGGGCCGTCTCGTCCTCGCCCGTCAGACGGGCCTTGGTGAGCTCGATGTACCAGTCGCAGAAGCTGTCCCAGATGAAGTCATAGATCTTCTGCGCGGCGATGCCGAGCTCGTACTTATCGAGATTCTCGCCGACCTCGCGGGCCAGCTCGTTGAACCGGGAGAGGATCCACTTGTCTTCGAGCTCGAGCGTTTCGGGCAGCTCGTTTTTGTCGATCGTGAGATTCATCATCACGAAGCGGGAAGCGTTCCAGAGCTTGTTGGCAAAGTTGCGCATCGCCTCGCAGCGCTCCGGGAAGAAGCGCATGTCGTTTCCGGGCGAGTTGCCGGTGATGATGTTGAAGCGGAGCGCGTCCGCGCCGTAGGTGTTGATGACCTCGATGGGATCGACGCCGTTACCGGCGGACTTGGACATTTTCTTGCCCTGCGGGTCGCGGATCAGGCCGTGGATGAGCACC
>OGDY01002796.1_pt1 | contig 15192 bp, 14 predicted proteins | sample 1570341 | NCBI WGS metagenome assembly OGDY01 (sample SAMEA2581972, study PRJEB24529) | metagenome | biome: Human gut stool | place: China | collected 2011 | reverse complement strand
CCACTCTAAGTCAGTTCCTGGTTTGCAGAAGAATTCAAGTTCCATTTGTTCAAATTCTCTTGTTCTAAATGTAAAGTTTCCTGGTGTTATTTCGTTTCTAAATGCTTTACCAATTTGTGCAATTCCCATTGGCATTTTCTTTCTTGATGTACGTAATACATTTTTGAAATCAACAAATATTCCTTGTGCCGTTTCTGGTCTTAAATATACTGTTGATGTTGTATCTTCTGTTACTCCTTGGAATGTCTTAAACATTAAGTTGAATTTTCTTATATCTGTAAAGTTTGTTTTTCCACATGATGGACATGGTATTTTATTTTCATTTATGAAATTGATTAATTCTTCATCTGTCATTCCATCTGCTATCATGTCTTTTCCGTTTTCATGTGCCCATTCTTCTATTAATTTATCTGCTCTATGTCTTGTTTTACATTCTTTACAGTCTATTAATGGGTCTGAGAAACCTCCAACATGTCCTGAAGCTACCCATGTTTCTGGGTTCATTAATATTGCTGCATCAAGTCCTACTATATTTGGTTGTTCTTGTATGAATTTTTTTCTCCATGCTGCTTTTACATTGTTTTTTAATTCATTTCCTAAAGGTCCATAGTCCCAAGTATTTGCTAATCCTCCATAAATTTCTGATCCAGGATATATAAATCCTCTTCCTTTGCATAGTGCAACTAATGTGTCCATTGATTTTAACATAATGATTCCTCCCTTTTTATACTAGACATCAAAAAAAACTTTCAAGCCCAGCTATACATTTAGCTAGGGACGAAAGTTTAGTTCCGCGTTTCCACCCTAATTCTTAAAGTTTTGATTTTGCATCACTTTAAGCACCTTAATTTTTATTACTCCAAAGCTCCCCATACTTATTTTATTACGAATATTTCAGCTTACTATTCGCTCTCTTTAATAAAATGTCAAGTATTTTTTCTTTTTCACTGTAATTTTCTTATTTAACTATATATTTTTATACTACAATTGTTTTTAAAAGTCAAGTTTTTTGGGCAATTTACAGAAAAATTTATAAAAAAAAACTCAGAGAAGTAACAAACTCCTCTGGGAAATCAATCTGTCTGACTTCAGATACATACAAATTCTAAAAAATTTATTAAGAATATGAAAAACCACGTTCCTGCATACACAAATTCTTTAGAACGCTTTTCTTTTTCGATGACTGTTGCTCTTATTATTCTACTTAATCCCGTCCATGCTGTCATAATGAGACAAATTACATACACTATTGTTCTTGCCATAAAATCATCATGGAAGAATAACTTATACATATTTCCAGTAAAAGCAACCATCATAGTAATAAAGCTTATTAGGTCATACAAAAAGCTATTCACTATCTTTTCGGTCATAGGTTTTACCTTTTTTGTAATCGGCTTTGTTTTTTCAGCAATCTCTGATACGAATTCAAAAAATGAATGAGTTCCAAAATACTCTATCATACTTTTAATTTCGGAGTAGAAAATACCCAAAATAACACAATAGCCAACAAAGGAAATACCAAATACTACAAAGAACCAAATTCTCGGATCAATATTGTAATATCTCCGAATGTGATACTGAGTGATGATGAATACCACGATTGTCAACAGAGTTCCTAAAATTTTAAATAATGTCTTTTTCATAAAGTCCACCCTTTCTTAATTTGATGACAGATTGATTTTTTATTCTAAATTATAGAAAAACTATACTTATTATACTTCATTTAGCCTTTAAAAGCAATATTTAACATATAACAAACCATTTTATCATTTGAGATAGTATAATTAAATTTTATTTTCGCTTTAAAGTTTTCTTATTTTCTTTTTCTAGTTGTTTTAGACTCTTTTTAGGTGTTGGTAAATCTTCTGGCATAGTTCCACCATTCTTTGCAATTACTTCTCTTATATTTTTTCCAATGTTATAATGAGTTTTGTTTGCCTCTTTTTCAGTAAAAATATTATCTTTTTTTAATTTTGATTCAGTTTGTGTAATACGAAATAAATTAGCTGCAAGTTCTTCGCTTCCCATATTGTCTAAAATATCTTCTCTACATCTTAATCCTTTTCTTTTTGCAATATCATCAGCTGTTTCACCATTATATAAACCTTTATAGCCTGAATTGTGAAATTTGTCAAAATTTTTAACTCCTGCTTTTTTCGCAGCTTGATTAAGTGAGTAATTTCCTTTTCGTGTTAAATCTCTTTGATAAAATCTTTTCTCATCTTCCGTTAACATACTATATTCTTTTTCACTAATTTCTTGCTTTCTAGTTTGAACTGCAAAATATGTTTGAGCAAGAGCAATTACTTTTTTTCTACTATCTCCATTTTGTGCTATTAAGTAACAAGCATAACGAGTCAATTTATAATCTAAAATTGTTTTTTCTGCTCCTTTTGGCATTTTTATCGTTTTACTGACGTCAGTAAAATGTTCAAACACACTAAAAAGAAAAAAATCAACCATTTTACTGATTGATTTTCATATCTATCTGTTCTATTAGTTCGAACAGAAACATCATTGGTGCAGATGGCCGGAATCGAACCGGCACGGTTTATTCAACCGCAGGATTTTAAGTCCTGTGCGTCTACCAGTTCCGCCACATCTGCATTTAATATTGAACTGGCTTGTCCTAACGACAATTGATATTATAATATTATATAAAAGATTTGTCAATACATTTTTAAAATTTTTTTTAAAATTTTTTTGATAAAAAATTTATCTGTATTAATAATTTAAAAATTCAGAAGTTACACCAGTTTCATCCAAAACTTTAGTTTCTTCTGAATTCAAAATTATTAATTTATGTATTATGCATTTGTTGTTCCATTGTTACTGTCAAATGGAATAAATTTATTTACTATGCTTTGTTGTTCTACACCTTCTGCTCTGAATGTCATAAATGATGTATTGATTTTACTTTCAATTTCTTCTTCTATAACATCTTGAGTTGCGTGTTCTGCTAAAACTAATTCACTTACTAATATTTGTTTAGCATTATTTAGCATTTTCTTTTCTCCTGTAGATAGTCCTTTTTCTTTTTGTTTAAAACTTAGGTTTCTAACAACATCTGCAACTTCGTAAATGTCTCCACTTTTCATTTTATCCATATTATCTCTATATCTTTTGTTCCAATTTTTTTCCATTTCTGTTTCATCTTGGCTAAGTACTTTAAATACTTTTTCTGCTGATTGTTTATCTATTATATTTCTAACACCAACCTCTTCAGCTTTTGCTGTTGGTATCACTTCCTTTAAAGATAGGTGTCTTGAATAGTTTTCAATTCCATTACCTTTACATTACTTGGCATTTTTAATATATAATATGATTGTTTTTCCCCTAAAATATCTTTTTCTTCTATTGAATCTATTGTCCCTGCTCCATGCATTGGGTATACTATTTTGTCTCCTACATTGAACATGTAAGTCAACTCCTTTCATTTTGTTAAACATTTTTCAGCAAAAAAATATTATAAAGTTATGTCTATATGAAATAACTTTATTGGATTTTTTAACCATATTTATTATACTACAAAAAAAGAAAAAAGTCAAAGCATTTATTTTGACTTTTTATGTTATTTTGCCTTGAACCCTTGTATTTTCAAGGCAAAAAATTTTTTTATATTTTTTCTGTTGACTTTGTGTTCATTTTTTATTTTGATGTTGATCCAAATCCTCCAATTCTTTCTCCTTCTGCTACGTCATCATCTGTTACAAAGTATTTTTGGAATACTCCTTGTCCTATTGCTTCACCTTTTTTTATTGTTACATCTTCTTCTTTGATATTGTAAAATGCGAACATGATGTGTCCGTCATTGTCAGGGTTTCCATAGTAGTCTTTGTCTATTACTCCTACACTATTGGCTAGTATTAGTCCTTTTTTCTTTGGGTTTGAACTTCTGTTGTATAACATTAGTACTTCGTCGTCTTGCATATATGCTTTTATTCCTGTTTTTATTAGTGTTGGTGCCATTCCTTTTTTGAAACTTGGTATTGTTACGTCTTCTGCTGCTTCTATGTCATATCCTGCTGAGTATTTTGTTTTTCTTATTGGTAGATTTATTCCTTTTTCTTCAAATCCTTTTGCTATTTCAAATCCTCTTATTTTTTCCATTTCTTTTCTTCCCTTCTTTTTGTTTTTTCTTTTATATTTTTACATATGGATTTTAAATTGTCAAGGGGTGATTTTGAAGTTTCGGTATTTTTTCAAAAATGCCATTTTGTTTTTTATGCCATATAAAAAAAGACCACCGGTTAAGGTGGCGCCACCGCTAGGTGCCAAGTTCTGTTTTACAGGGCCTATCCTTTTTTCAAAGGCTAGGCCTGTTAATCAGAACTTGGCATTCTAACGTATTGCATTCGTTAGAAGCGCTCTTTTAGAGTTCTTCTAATAAAAGTTTTTAATTTATATGATTAAGTTACGGCTTGAGCGTTCAGTTCTATAAATATAAAAGTGGACGGAAACCGATGATGTTACTGCTGTCGGATAGTCCGGTGTCGCCGCGATAGCTCGTGTAATAGCGGCTGTTGCCGTAAAGGCCTCCCCTATAGGCACAAGGAGCTTCGGAAAGGGTGGCTGAGGATATGCGACTGCTTGTTTCTGTTGTCCATTCCCAAACATTACTTGCCATGTCAAAGATATTACACGGATTGTCATTTGTTGTTCCTGTTTGTGATAATGATTTATTTAAACTAGTTTGGTTTGCATAGTTTGTTTTATCTGTACATTTTTGTATGAATGTTATTGCAGTATCCCATGCATAACTATTCATTAAATCACTTGTAAAATTATTGCTTGTATACATCCCTTGTGCTTGCTCTGCTGCTTGTTTTTGTGTTACATAATTATATACTTGGTCTGTTCCTTTTTCTGTTATTTGTGTTAAAGCATTTCCTGATGCAGTTCTTGCAGTTGTTGTTCTTGCTTCATATCTACCAATGTAATATCCTCCATTTGCTTTTACGCTATTTGTAAAGTTGACTATATTTTTTGCGACTGTATTTCCTTTACTTTCTGTTTCACTAAAATATGAATTTATTACTTCATTATTTTTTTCTGTTGGCGTTCCATCACTTGCAAATGTATATCTGTTTAGTTTTATTTCTGTTTTTGTTCCATCTTCTTTTGTTATTTTTCCAACTGGTACCCAAACAAATTGGCTTCCTGCTGTTGCTGTTGGTTTTCCATCTTTATCAACTGTTGCATCTTCTATTACAATTCCTTTGTCAACTGTTGTTGCATCTCCTGTAACTTTAAATCCAGCTGGGATAACTATTTTGTTCCCTTTTTTGTCTACTATTTCTGTATTTTTATCTGTGCTAAGTGGTTTTCCTTTTTTTATTGCTTGTTTTACATCTTGTGGTAAATAATTGCTTATTTCTTCTTCGTAACTATCTAATTTTGTGTTTTGGTCTAGTTCCGCATTTGCTGATTTTTGTTTTGCATCTTTTGCTTTTTGAAATATTCCAGTATTTGTTAATGCAGAAATTGAAATCCCTGCTAAAATAAGCAAAACCACTATAGTCACTACTAACGCAACTAGTGTAATACCTTTGTTCTTGTTTTTTAACATATTATTTTCCTCCTTGGTTTTTTATTTTATTTTTTTTATTATTTGTATTTTTTCTTTTTAAATTCATCATTTTTTATTTTTGTTGTTTTTTATATTTTATTATTTTTGTTTTTTGTAAATTATTTACTTCAATAAATAATGTTCTATTGAATTAATCTCGACAAAGGTATTAAATTTTCAATGTACAAATTATTTACTTCCGCAAATGTTTTACGCAATTATTTTAATATAACTTTTCTTATTTAGCAATACTTTTTTTATTTTTCTTGCACATTTTGTGTATATTTTTTGTACCTATATTAAATATTCAATTCAACGAATATCAACAGAAAAAAACGATATCTTGCTTCTTACAAAATACCGTTTATATTATATTTATTTCTTATATACTACGCTCTTGATTCAACAATAAGCTTAATTCCTGTTCTATCTTCTCCCTCTACTTCTACTTCTGCAAAAGCTGGTATACATACCAAATCAACGCCTGATGGTGCTACAAAACCTCTTGCTATTGCTACTGCTTTTACGGCTTGATTTAATGCTCCTGCTCCAATTGCTTGCATTTCTGCTTTGTTTGATTCTTTAACTAATCCAGCGATTGCTCCTGCTACTGAATTAGGATTTGATTTTGATGAAATTTTTAAAATTTCCATTTTCTTTTGCCTCCTAATTATAATTTATTTTTTGTTGCAACTTTTATGATGATATTTTATAACTTCTGGAAAAAAATGTAAATAGTTTTCTGGAAATTTTTTCAAGTTTTCATCGCAATATATTCGTTTTTTCGACATTATACTAATAAAAACAAGTTGAATATTAAAAATCACAGTTTATAAGCTATATACTGTGATCTTCTCTTTTTATTTTCCTATATATATTCTTTTTATTCCTACAACCTTTGATGTATTATCATCAACATCAAAAACTACTCCATTAAATATAGATTTACCATCTGCAATTCTATATCTCTCTGGCAATGTAGTCTCAAAACGTTTTATTGACGCTTTAATATCCATACCTATTACAGAATGTTCAGGGCCAGTCATTCCTATATCTGTTATATATCCAGTTCCATTTGGTAATATTTTTTCATCTGCTGTTTGTACATGTGTATGTGTTCCAAAAATTGCAGTTACTTTTCCATCTAAATAATATCCTAACGCTATTTTTTCTGCAGTTGCTTCAGCATGAAAATCTACAAAAATCATGTCAACCTTGTTTTCAATTTTTGATATTATTTTTTTTGCTATCAAAAATGGATTTTCTGTTAAAATATTTATATCAACTCTTCCCATTAAGTTGATTACTGCTATTTTTTTACCTTTACATTCATATATGTTATATCCTTTTCCAACAACGCCCTCTGGGTAATTTGCGGGTCTTATTATTTTAGGATTATCTATAAATTTAAATATGTCCTTTTTCCCCCATGTATGATTTCCCATTGTTACAACATCTACGCCTTGTGATATTATATCATTAAAGTTTTTTTCTGTAATTCCCATTCCTTCTGCTGAATTTTCTCCATTTACTATTGTAAAGTCTATGTTTTCTTTTTCTTTTATTCCTTTAAGTTGTTGTTTTAATTCATTTATGCCTGCAGAACCTACAATGTCTCCAACTGCTAAAATTTTCATTCTCTATTTTCGTCCTTTCTTAATTCTCAATCTTAAGTTAGAAAAAGAATTGCATTTTATTGTCCTATTCCATATTGTTTATACATCCAAGATGTGTAATCAAATGGTGTTAATGTTTCTGGCATACCATAGTCAATTCCATAAGTTTCAACTCTAATTGATGTAACTTTTGGTGCATTTACTGGTGTACTAATTTCTGCATTTTCTGTATTTTCTTGTCCATCTGCTGCTTTTACTTCAACTTCTTCTATTTTATGTACAATATCCATTCCTTCTGTTACTTTACCGAATGCTGCGTAATATCCATTTAAATTTGTGTTTTCTTTTGTTATTATAAAGAATTGTGAACATCCTGAATTATATGATTCCTTTGTTAGGCTTGATGAGTATTGTGTATAGTCTGCTCTTGCCATTGCTAATGTTCCTTCTTCAAATTTTATGGTATTTGTTACTCCATTTGATAAAAATTCACCTTTTATTGTATAGTCTTTGTCTTCTCCACCATCTTTTAAGTTACTTATTTTTGCTCCAGTTTTTCCATCTCCGTCTTTTGAACCTGCTTGTATCATAAAGTCTTTTACTATTCTGTGGAATGTTGTTCCATCATAAAATCCATTATTTGCTAGTTTTATAAAGTTTGCTACAGATTCTGGTGCTTGGTCTGGATATAATTCCATTTTTATTGTTCCAAAGTTTTCTACTTCCATTGTTGCTACTGGATTTTGACTTTTAAATGTTGCCTTTTTATAATATCCAAATCCTACAACCCCTATTAATACTATTATAGCGATCATTGCTACTATCCAAATTATTTTTCCTACGTTTTTCATTTTTTACTTTTTCTCCCTTCGCTTTTTTATTTTTATTCGAACATAAATTGTTCTTGCATTCTTCTTAAAGACTGCCTAATTGTTCTTGCTCTAACTTCACCAATTCCATCAACTTCGTCTAAACTTTCTATGTCTGCTGCAAGTACGTGTTGGAATGATTTAAATGATGATACTAAGTTTTCTACTATATTTGATGGCATTCGTGGTATTTTATTTAAAATTCTGTATCCTCTTGTATATACACCAACTTCGTCATAATTGTCAAATGTTTCATATCCTAGTAATTTTGCAATTGTGTTTTCTCTGGTCATTTCTTCATACTGGATTTTTGACAATTCCTCTATAACATTTTCTGGTGTCTTCTTTTTTCTAGTTGATTTTGAAGCAACTATATAATCTTTTATAATTAATTCTTCTTCTTTTTCTAGTCCACCCATTAATTCCTGTAATTGCATGCTTACAAGTCTTCCATCAACACCTAATTCATAAATTTGATTTTTTATTTCGTCTGCTATTCTTCGTACTCTTTCTGCCCTTTGAATTACATCAATTACATTTTTAAGTGTTACAATGTCATTGAATTCGTACTCGTTTAATATTGAAAGTCTATTGTCAAATACTTTTCTGTATCTTTCTAGAGTTTGTATTCCTTGGTTTGCTTTATTTAGTACTGCGTTTGTGTCTTCTAGTATATATCTAAAGTCACCTTTAAATATTGTGATTATATTTCTTCTTTGCGATATACTTATTACAAGTTCTCCTGTTTGTTTTGCTGTTCTTTCTGCAGTTCTGTGTCTTGTTCCTGTTTCTCTTGTTTCTATTTCTCTTGATGGTATAAGTTGTGCATTTGCGAATAGTATTCGTTTTAAATCACCACTTAAAACAATTGCTCCATCCATTTTTGCCAATTCATATAGTTTTGATGATGTGTATTCTTCGTTTATGTAAAAGCCTCCGTCAACAATTTCTTTTATTACATCATTGTTGTCAGTTATAAGTAATAAGGCTCCAGTTTTTGCTCTTAGTATATTTTCCAGTCCATCTCTAATTGGTGTTCCTGGTGCAATTAGTTTTAGCAAATCTGCTGTCACTTTTCTTCCTCCCTTCCTTCTAAGTTAATTACTTTTCTGGTCTTGTCCTAATTTTTGGGAAACGTGCATTAAAAACACGTTTTCATTGCCTCATTTATGTCTTTGACTCCTATTATATCTAATTTAAACTTTTCTTTCAAGCCTTTTTTGTTACTTTCTGGAATTATACATTTTTTGAATCCTAATTTTTCTGCTTCTTTTAGTCTTTTTTCTATCATATTTATTCTTCTAACTTCGCCTGTAAGACCAACTTCCCCCATTATTGCAATACCTTTTTCAATTGGCTTATTTTTGTAACTTGATGCGGTTACCATTAAAATTCCTAAGTCTATTGATGGTTCGCTAATTTTTAGACCTCCAACAACATTTAAATAAACATCCTGATTTCCTAAGTTCATACCTGCTCTTTTTTCTAGAACTGCTATTAATAATGCTAGTCTATTGTAGTCTATACCGTTTGCGGTTCTTTTTGGATATCCAAATACACTTTGTGATGTTAATGCTTGCAATTCTACTAGCATTGACCTTGTTCCCTCCATACATGATACAATACATGAACCTGGTGGGTTATCTTCTCTTTCTGAAATTAATACATCAGAAGGATTTGTTATTTCGCACATTCCTTCTCCTCTCATTTCAAACATACCAATTTCATTTGTTGAACCAAATCTGTTTTTTACACCTCTTAATATTCTGTATGAAAAATATCTTTCACCTTCCAGGTATAAAACAGTATCTACCATATGTTCCAAAACTCTTGGTCCAGCTATGTTTCCGTCTTTAGTAACATGTCCTATAATTATTGTTGTTATATTTCTTGATTTACATACTCTCATTATTTGTGATGTTATTTCTCTTACTTGGCTTACACTTCCTGCCGCTGCAGATATTTCTTCTGAGTACATTGTTTGTATTGAGTCTATTATTACTAATTTTGGATTTAAATTTATTATATTTTGATTTACTACATCTATATCTGTTTCTCCCAAAAATAGTATGTTCTCATTATTTATTCCGTAATCTATCTGCTCTAAGTTTTATTTGTTCTGCCGATTCCTCTCCTGAAACATATAAAACTTGTCCTTCTCCCTTTACTTTATCACATAATTGCAGAATTAATGTTGATTTACCAATACCGGGTTCTCCACCTAGTAAAATTAATGAACCTTTTACAAGTCCACCTCCTAAAACTCTGTCTAGTTCATCAAATCCTGTTGATGTTCTTATTGTTTCTTTTGCTTCATATGAGTTTAATTTTTGTGGTACATTGTTTGTTCCTTTTTCTGCTTTTAGTGAACTATTTTTGCTTTCCACTATTTTTTGTTCAAAAAAAGTATTCCAACTTCCACATGCAGGGCATTTTCCTAGCCATTTTCCTGATTCGTATCCACATTCATTGCATACAAATACTGTTTTGTTTTTTGCCATCTTTTTTATCATTCCCTTCTAAGGTACAATTTTAGTTAAAAATTTTTCTTTTGTAGTCTTATCTTCTTGTAAAATTTTTCTCTTTATTATAACAGAAAAAGTATAACACATCTTTAATTTATATTCCATACTTTTTTTGATTTTTTCCTAATTTTCTCTTCCTATTTCCAACAAAATATGATAAAATAGTGCCAGTTTATATATCAAAAGAAAAATTAGGAGGATTTTATTATGGAATTTAATAAATGTAGTAGATGTGGAAATTTTTATGTATCAAATGATAATGTATGCCCTAAATGTAGTGCAAAGGACACTTTGGAATTTGAAACTTTTAAATCATATGTTGAAGAAAATGGTTTAAATCAAAACTTAGATGCAATCTCTGGAGTAACTGGTATTGCCGTTAAAAATTTGAATAGATTTTTAAATTATTCTCAATTTAATGAAGAATTTAAAAATAATAAAAATATAAAATTATAAAATTTTAATATGTGCTACAAAATATTTTTATATTTATATATTTTTGCACATTTTTAATTAATTAGAAAGGACGATTTAATAATGACAAATGTATTTAATATTTTAGAAGAAAGAGGATATATTGAGCAAATGACTCATCCTACAGAAATAAAAGAACTTTTTGGAAAAGAAAGTGTTCCATTTTATATTGGAATCGACCCAACAGCAGACAGTTTACACGTTGGACACTTTGTTTCTTTAATGGTTGCAAGTCATATGCAAAAATGTGGACACAAACCTATCATATTAGTTGGTGGTGGAACTGCTACAATTGGTGACCCATCTGGAAAAACTGATATGAGAAAAATGATGACAAGAGAAACAATTGACCATAATGTTGAATGCATCAAAAAGCAAATTGAAAAATTCATTAGTTTTGAAGGTGAAAATGCTGCAATTATTGTAAACAATGCAGACTGGCTTTTAGACTTGAACTTTGTTCAATTTATGAGAGATATTGGTAGCCTATTCTCTGTTAATAAAATGCTTGCAGCAGAATGTTACAAACAAAGAATGGAAACTGGTTTAACATTTTTCGAAATGAGTTATATGCTTATGCAATCTTATGACTTTTTACATTTATATGAAACATATGGATGTAAATTGGAAATGGGTGGAAACGACCAATGGTCTAACATCCTTGGTGGTGTTGACTTAATTAGAAGAATTGGGAAAGATGATTCTTATGGTTTAACATTCAAACTTCTTACAACAAAAGAAGGTAAAAAAATGGGTAAAACTGAAAAAGGCGCTTTATGGTTAGACCCAGAAAAAACTTCACCATACGAATTTTATCAATATTGGAGAAATATTGAAGATGAAAGTGTTGAAAATGTTTTAAAATTATTAACATTCTTACCTATTGATAAAATAAAAGAACTTGCTTCTTTAAAAGATGAGCAAATTAATGAGGCTAAAAAAATTGCCGCTTTTGAAATCACAAAATTAGTTCATGGTGAAGAAGAAGCAAAAAAGGCAGAAGAGGCTTCTAATGCCCTATTTACTGGTAAAGGTAATTTAGATAATATGCCTACAGTTGAATTGGAAAATAGAAATATTTCAATTTTGGATGCTATTATTTTAACTGGTATTGCTCCTTCTAAAGGTCAAGCCAGAACTTTGGTCAATCAAGGTGGTATTTCTTTGAATGATAATAAGGTTTCTGATGTGAATTATGTTCTTTCAGATGTTGATTTTAATGATGGTTATGCTATTTTGAAAAAAGGAAAAAAAGTATTTTATAAATTAGTATAAAAAATCGGGATAAGGGGACGGGTCTCCAATCCCGATTTTTTTTCGATTTTTTCAAAATATGACTCATAAAATAAAAATTAGGGATTGGAGACCCGTCCCCCTATCCCTAATTTTTATTCTACTATATTTTCAATTACGTTATTTACTTCATTAACTTCATTTTTAGTTTCTGCTTTTTTCTTATCTTCTTTAGCCTTTTCAGCCTCCAAAGAATCAATTAAACTTTGTAACTTTTTAATATCTGAACCCATAAGTTCCCAATCTTTATTATTAGTAGACTCAGACAAGTTTTTATTAGCCTTAACAATTGCATCAATTAAGCCATCTATATCATCAGTATTTTCAATTTCAATGCTAGATGCTTCTTTTGAAAGTAAATTCTTAACTGCCATATCTAAATTATCACCAATTGCAACTTTATTACCTGATGCTACAACAACCTTTTTAAGCATTGGTATTTTTGATTCTTCATTCAACATTGTTTGATAAATTGATTCTACATATAATAATGTGTTGTTTACTGGAACAACTACCATATCCTTTGTAACCTTTGTTCCACTTGTATTCAAACTTTGAATTTCAGAATATATTGTTTCATCTTGTTCAATTTGATTGTCTAATTGCATTGGCCCCAAAACATTGCTATCTTGTGAAAATTTATATAATTTCAATTTATTTGAATTTCCATCTGTTGTTCCTACTAAATATGAAATTAAGTTTTGTTTTGATTCTGGTGTATAAATTTGTATTAAACCAATTTCATTTTTTCCGTCGTTGTCAACCATTGTGTAATATGGTTTCAATTCTGTTCCTGTTGATTTTGTTACATTTGTTGTATTATATTTTGCCAAACTCCATACATCGTCTGTTCTGTATAATACATCTGGTTTTACATTGTGATATATTTTTAATAATTCTGCTTGTACATTATATAAAAATTCTGGATAAATAAAGTGTTCTGATATATCTGTTGGTATTTCTGTATTTATGTCTTCAAATACTGTTGGATAAATGTTTCTATATGCCATAGCAATTGGGTCTGTTTTATCTGTTACATAGAATTTCATTTTACCATCATATGCGTCTATTATTACCTTTACAGAGTTTCTAATATAATTGATTTTTTCTTTTATTCCATCATGTTCTATTGATGTGTATTGTGAATATGGATAATCACTTGAAACCGTATATGCATCTAATACCCATACTGTTTTACCATCTTCTGTTACAACTGTATATGGATTTTCGTCATATATTAAATATGGCATTGCTTCTTTTGCTCTTTTAATTATGTTTCTATTTATTAAGATTTTGCTGTCTTTGTTTATTTCTGTTGAGAATGATAAGTTTAAGTCCCCTGTTCTTATTCCTAAAATTAATCTATCAAGAAATCCAAGTTGTAAACCTGCATTACCATTATATGTTGATGTATGTTCTAATCCGTATTCATCTGTGTAATCATATTCTTTTTTATTCTTTACATTTGTTGCTATTGCATTGTTTGTTTCTAGTCCAAAATAAATATCTTGAGTTTTTGTTCCTAATTGATCATCTTTTCCAGATACATCTTTTTGGATATAGTTTAGGCTTCCTGTTGTAGTTGCAGTGGTTGCGTCTATTGCAATTTGGCCTTTTCCGTGTGTGTATTCATATGTTTTGCTATTATATGTTCTTCCAGAGTTTGTAACTTCTCTTGGTGCTAAATATAAAAGTTTATCTTCTCCTGAAATTTTATATTTTGCAATATTTGCATTTCTATATGTATAATAACCTGTTCCTGTTTGATTATCGTCTAATGTTTTTAATACAACATCTTGATTTACCAATCTTGTGTTGTTTATTACTTCTGCATTTTCGTTTACTTCATTTTGTGTTATTGTTCCTGAGTTTTCCAAGTTTGATTCTTCAATATCTATGTTGTATGCTGCTTTTGTGTATTTAATATTATCTGCAATATAGTCTTTTTCTTTATCTAGGGTATTTGATTTTACAAATATCAAATCAAATACGATTATAATTAAAAACATTGCAACTAAATATCCTGGTATAACTACTAAATTTTTTAATACTTTTGATGTATTGTTTTGTTTAAATGCTTTGATTGCACGTATTACAAATATTATTATTATAAATGAAAATACTAAATATCCCCATCTTTGAATCATTATGTCTGTGTAACTTGCACCAATTATTTCTACGTTTTCTGCAGAGTCTGCATCATTTTTTATTGTTAGCATTTTGCTTAATGATATGTTTGTTGTATTTAATATATTTATTAATGCCACACCTATAACTGCTAAAATTACATTTCTTAATATTTTTTTGATTAGTAAACTTTCTCTTACCATTTTTCCGTCTACGCCGTCAAAATTTCTGTTAAATACAATAACATAGTAAATTGCCATGTATATTGTTAATCCTATAATTATTCCTATAAAGTACAATAATAATGTTTGTATAAATGGTTTTTGGAACATATAAAATGCTATGTCAAATCCAAATACTGGGTCATTTATTCCAAATGATGTGTTACTTGCACACAATAAAAATTGCTTCATAAGTGTATTTGATACTAATGTGCTTACAATTACTGATGTTACAAATGATATTGATTTGTTTAACAACTTTGGCATTTCTTTCTTTTCGTCTTCAAAAAATACCTTTAGACCTCTTTTTACCTTAGTTGTTGTTGTATATGTTAATGTAAATATTGCCAAGAAATTAACTACAGCAGCTATTCCTCTATACTTCATGTTCTGCCAGAACATAGAAATGTAGTTTTCGCCAATCTCTTTTATTTCTAAGAATTCGCCTCTGTTAAGTGCACCGATATCAATTCCCTTATGCGGAGAGCTTCTGCCCTC